>SDBT01005346.1_pt1 | contig 21570 bp, 14 predicted proteins | sample 2277101 | NCBI WGS metagenome assembly SDBT01 (sample SAMN10404973, study PRJNA504765) | marine sediment metagenome | isolation source: marine sediment core GS10_PC15, 103 cmbsf | place: Arctic Ocean: Southern Knipovich Ridge | collected 2010
TAATCCTAATGTTGTTCTAGTTGGTTTAAATATTTCAAGGAATATTAAAGTTCCCTTAGCAAATTTTCACGATAAACGACCAGGGTCAAATGATTTCAAAATTAGATTTGCATTTAGAGGAACACCTTATTGGGGCGGTTATATGACAGATATTGTTAAAGACTTTGAACAAAAGATATCTGGTAAGGTAATTTCGTATTTAAAGAACAACAAACAATTTGAAGAAGAAAATGTTGAAATATTTTTACAGGAATTGGTTGATATAGGTGCTAATAATCCAACTCTAATCGCATTTGGTAATGATTCATATAATATTCTAAAAAGAAACTTTAACCATAAATTCAAAATACTCAAAGTTCCTCATTATGCTATATACATTAGTAATGAAAAATATAGGGAACGAGTAAAAGAAATCTGGCAAAATTAATTGTTGATTAAAATAGCATTAAAAACAAATCACACTCCTTTTAATCTTCTTAGAGAATTTCACTCTTTCTCGTTATGAGCATTTCCAAAATCTGTGTTCTACATTTAGGAAAAAATTTAAGTAAAATTACAAATATATTAGAAATTAACTCCTAAACATATTTACAAGATAAAAAGAAAGGTATGAATAATGCAATATCTATTAGAAATATCGAAAGATAGTATAACTCATAATGTACGTTATAGTTTTAAGGAAAAACAATCAACAAAAAAATGGAGTTCACCATTTATAACAGAAGATCCAAAGGAATTTTTTGAAGCATTGATAACAGTTGCTAGAATTCCTTTAGAGAATCATCCAAGCCTAAAAATATGCCCCTACTGTCAATCCAGATTATAAGTAAGACTTCTCCCCATTTCAAGGATATCAAACTCTCTCTTTAAAAACTGATAAGATTATAATGAAGTCCTAATCATAATACAGACAAAAGATTAAAGTTGAGATGATTAAAAAAGAAGCGATTTTCCTTTTTCTAAAATCTTTGCTTTATCTCCATATCTCTCAGTAAACCATTCTAAATTCTCCGTGTGGACAGGAATAATTCAGAATAGCCAAATATCATTCAATTAAATAAAAATGAATTAAGTAGAATATTTTTCCATTGATCTTCTAGCAGAATTTATTGCCTTTTCAATCTCTTTTTTTTCGACTTCGATAAATCGATTGCTAAAATTCATAAAATGGTGCCAGGGGAATAACTTCAATAACCCAGGTTGATTATATTCTGCATTATAAAGGGTGGCTAAGGCATTGGCATGGAAAAGGATTACAGTTTTGTCGTTAAGGAAAGGATCGCTATTCATTTTTTCCTCTAATTTTTGAGGTGAATATATGAATTTTGGGGCAAAAATGATAATTCCTTTAAAATCAATATTGCTTGCTTGAGATTCTTCTCTAATATAACCCGTATATACCTTAAAATTTTTGTTTATTACAGCTTGAAAACCATTAGGATAAGCTTTACAATCGTATAGTAAGTTAATTTCATTTTCCCCTTTGGTCCGTTTAAAAACAATCCGTCCGTCTGATTCTGATAGCTTTAAAGTATAATTATCGTAATCTACGTAAGGTTTCGCGTATTTTATCCCTCTTTCTAATTCTTTTGATTTAAGCTTTTCCAAGCATTTTGCCAAACTGACCTCAAACAAATAGCCTTTTACATTATTGTCGTTTTTAGTTTCTTCCGATAACTTATCCAATAAACGTTTATATAAATTACCTCGAAAGCTTCTCTTGAAACCCTCAGTTATTCGACCTCTTGAAAAGCTAGAGACACCAAAAGCCAATGCAGGTAGATTTCTTAGACCTAGAGATCTTAATTCCTCTGCCTTGCTTCGATCGCTTTTAGATTGAACTGGAACATTGAACCAGCTCATCAATTTTTCTTTGAGCATTTTTCGATCTCTGTTTAAATCAATAGGCATATCTACTTCTTTTACCAGTTTTCTGATGGTTATAGCGGACAACTCTAGTAAAAAAGAAAAAACATTTATTATGGCGAGATTGTCAACATAATCCACATTTGAGGTATATAATGCTTCCTCTAATTCTTCCTTAATAACCGTATCTGTTATAAGTTGTCTCAGACCTAACAAATCTTTAGAATAAGTACGGTCTGATACTCGGGATTCTTGTACTTCTGGACCTTCTTCTGTTTTTACATCCTTTTCTTCTTCATATCCTAAAATTTTTAGTAATTGGCCAACAATATTAATCCCACGAATGTCCAGACTATATTTATTATTGATAGAAGTAACCCATCCCGAATTTTTCCTTAGAATAGCTTGCAAAAATGCTTTAGTTTTTTCATTAAAATGCAAATTATTGATTAATTCTTGTTTGGTTCCTGACTTTTTTAAGCCAAAATCTTGAGAAACTTCCCGTAAGTCAGATTTGAGCAGTAATTCAAGAAACTCCTTTATTTCATATTTTTTATTTTTATCCGGTAATCCTGGAATTCCTCGAATTAATAACTCAGAAACATCTTGTTTAGTAATTTCGTTATTATTTAAAGCTAACCTTAAACTCGAGAGTGAATTATCATTCAAGAACTTTTCAATTAATAAATCATAGCTGAGTTCCGATGATACAAAGATTTCCCTAAGTATTTGTAGTTTAGTTCCAGAATATCTCAGTTCTAATTCTTTTGCCTTTTTTTTCATCTTTTCCTTCGATATATCTGGTGCTATTGATTCAAATAGTGTTGTGGCATCGAGCAATTCTGCCCAGCCTTGGGCAAGTATCAGTTCTTCGTCCTTTTCTACCTTTACGCCCAATTTTGACTTGAGTCTTTCAATAGCTGCCCTTAGTTCACCTTCAAGATTTATGTTTTCATCCCTCTTTATAAGATCACTATCCAAAATACGGGTTACAAGCTTTTGTTTAGAGCCCGTATGGGGAATCTGGTTATCTATACATATTATTACCAATTCCTTCTTTGGAATTATTTCTGCCATTAATTGTATTAAGGGAAATCCATATTCATGCATCAGCTTCTTCAAGATTGTGAGATCCTCAATATCACTGAAAATCTCGAAATCATCAGAAATCTTCCTTAAACTTTTTGATGAATATAAATTTAAAATGAAGTCCTCAACCTCAACTTTTTCGTACTCTCTAGATCTTATATCGATAGGATTTTTAAGAAAGAAGGCATCAATATCTGCCAGAAATACATCTGGTATCAGCATTAAAGAGTCCCCAGAGCTATTCATACCTTCAGCTAATAGTAGCTCATCCAATAAGGAGAGGGTCTTGTAGAATGTAGGACCAGGATAATATTCCAAATAAATTTTTCTCAAATCCTTCACTAAAATGGAGCCCCCTTCATCCAAGATGATTTTAATCATTGTTTTGGCACTATCAGAAAAATTATCAAATTCTTTTTCGAGATTGATATTATACAAGCTTTCCTCGATCGAACGCTTTAACGATTCAGCATTACCATAATTTAATTTGACTATTGTTTCGTTAGTTTCAGAATCAATCTCCTCTGAAATCAAAGTTTCATCTCCAATTTCTTCTTTCTTTAACTTAAAGAGATACCTTAATAAAGTCTTATACGTATAACAAGTTCCTGGTGGAGTTGTAAATATATTTCTTAAAGAAGTTTTTTCAACCTGCCCTCCAGAATTAATTAATATGTACAACAATTCTTTTTCTCCCGCAGTATACTTAGTAATATCCAATTCCAAAGTTTCTTTTTGGTGTTTTAGCTCTTCTTGCTTATCGCTAAGTATTTTCTCTTTATATGTTTTTAAGATACCGCTTAGAATTGGACAAATAAGCCGGGGGGCATGGATTAATTGCTCATCATTTCCCTCGTCATACCGCTCGACGATTAAGGCACGTTCTCTAAGCCTCTCTCTAGCAGAACTCCAAGTTTTTGAAGTGCGATATATTTCTTTAAATTTCTCCCGAATCTCTAACAAATTGACTGCTTCTCCATAGCTACACACCAAGCTAAGAAGAAATTTTGAGGAATTAGGCAAATCATCCACTGCTCCTTTCCACTTTTCAATATCTTTCTTAACTTCTAGAAGAGCACTTTTTAAGGATTCTAAAATATGTTTAGGCACATAATATTCTTTTTCTTCTTTTAATACATCAACTGTAATGATTCCATCTCGGAGTAAACTGCCAATGGGACCATAAAAAGATAGAGGCTCCCTACCTCCTTCAGAATATTTTTCTACCAAAATCTTTTCCGTTACAATAAAGCTAAATGATTCAATTAACAAAAGAATTTCAAGTTTTAACGAGCCTGAATAATCGCGGATCTTTGTAAATAATAATTCCTCTGTTTTCTTTTCCTCTTCCCGCTGCTTCATGAAGTCATCACCTTGTATGGCAAAGATCACATCGTCATGGCTTATATCATAATCAGCAAATTCAATAGCGCTTAATATTCGCTCGATTAGTGATTTATTATTACCCCCTACAGGTAAGTTAAGCACTCGTAAAAATTCCTTGAGATGTTTATTAGGGACCTCTCTCAAGAAATAAGTAATACTTATTCCCGTTTTAGTGAAATCGTCAGCCAGCTTTTTTTTTTCATTAGTAAAATCCAGATCTAAATCCAAATCTTCATCAATTTTCCTAAGAGTTGAAAGAGGTATAAAATTGGATATAATTTCGTGTAGCTTGAGTTGATTTGCTTCAGTTAAAATCTCTCCATAGTCAAATTTCTCTTCAAGAACACGGTTTAAATCTTCTGATTCAAGTTCTTCAATCTTGTCCCTGTTACTTTTTTCGATGTTTTCTTCTATCATATCTAAGATTGATTCATTAGTCTGATCATCTTGTAGGACTTCTTTATGTAATGTATCTACATCCATTATTTGTATAATTGGTTGTTCCACCCATGTTAAAATATTTGGAAATGAAAGTGGCACTGGAAAATCATTTTTTATCATTCTATGCTTCAGTTCTCCGAAGCCAATCTTTCCTTCCATCCTATCAATAATATCATTAAGTGAAATCCCCAAATTGTATAGGAGTTCAACCATTTTTTCTTTAGTACCGCTGAGTTCTAGGCTATAAAGGGCTCCTATCTCCTTTAATTCATTTTTTGACCAGATTTTGTTCATAAATTCGATATAACTTAGAGATATTGTCGGGGAGATACTCTCAATCGCCTTGAGAACTGCTTGAGAATTAATGGTCTTTCTATTTAACTCAGCAATATAAATTCTTGATATATCTCCAATTTCACGGATATATGCTTCTAAAGAATTTTTGAGCAGAAAAAGGGCCCCTCCACTTACCCATAATTCTAAATTTTTAGCTTCAAAAAACCTCTTCGAAGCTGCTTTAGTTAATCGAGGATTCGGGAATTCTTTATCTGTATCGATTCCAATCGATGTCAAGGTGGTGTCAACATCGCTTCCTCTTATTGTTTTTCGCTTTATACTTTTCATCCGAGAAGTCAATTTTTGATTGAACTTTTCCTTAAGATTTTCAAGGTGGTCTAGGCAACTATTCACCGCATCACTCCCTACATTAACATCCTCGTCGGCTCTCAATAAGTCTTTAATGTGTGCTACGGGAAATCCCCCAGCTTTAGATTCATTCATATTTTTTTTAACCCTTCTTACACTAGTACAGATTTGTCTATAAAATGATATATCTTTTATGCTATTTAAATATTAAATATTAGCTAGTCAAATCTTCATGAAGTCATGCCCGCATACTTCACAGATATTCATTTTTTCTTTAATATATATTTTTTGGCAAGATGGGCAAATAAAACCACTCTCTCCTAGTTTCCAAGTAATCTCATATAATTTGTCTATTACATCTTTCACATTACTTAATCCAACAGCTTCGATTAATTTAATTATAGAATCTGGTTCTGCTATTACCTTTAAAAATTGTGTCAGCATATTTTTAGTAAATTGTATCAATGGTTTATATTTTAAATTTTCATCATAAATCCCTAAATTTATAACTCCTAAACTTCCTGCATTAATTTCTTGTTCAATCTTGCTTTCTATTTGCTCAAGATTTAGAACTGGGGTTTTAATTCCTTCAAGTTCTAATTTTTTCATTAGTTTTTGTCTTTGAGTAAGTAATGCGTCCAGCCTATATTTTTCTTTAGTGACTTCTAATCTTTTTCTTCTTGATACTGTTCTCTTCTCAGTTTCAAGATCTTTAATCAACCTTTTTCTTACTGAACCTGCTTTTCTCCAAACTGAGTAATAACTTGGGGGATAATCTTGTCCTACACGTATCAAATATTTTTGAATACATGAATCAATATCTGAAAACTCTGGATTTCTTTCATTATATTCATCCTCCTCCTCTATATACAAATATTTTGTCTTATCTTTTCCAGTTGCTTTTTCTATTTCAATCCTCTTTTTTTGTGATTCAATTGGACTCTCAATTTGGCTAATAAATCCCTCGAGTTCAATTTCATGTTGTTTTATGAATTTTTTTAGAGCATATATTCCTTGATCATACCATTCTATTGTTTTCTTCATAAATTCTCATTTTTAAATTTTTAAAGATTCTATTCTGGAATTTTTATTTCAAGCCCACATTTCTCACAGATGGTATTCTCTTTTGATTTCATATATTCTGTTAAGATGATAAGACTCTCGCAATTTGTACACAAGACTTCGACCGGTAATGACATTTCTGTACTACTCTTTAATGTATCACACTTCTTACTGATATCTTTCAATATGTCCATGATTTTCTCCTCCTTATTACTCATTGCCTTGATAACCAGTTTGTTTGTGTGGTCTGCTAGAGTCTGCATTATAATCGAGACGGCAACATCTTCTTTATCGTATTTTCCTTCAGCATATGCTTTTAACTTTCTGAAATCAGGACTCTTTAATTCGTGAAGGTTCTCGAGTAAGTAAAAATTGTTGTGCTGTAATATTTTAGAAATCTTGGGTTCTAGTTCGTCACCTTGTAAGTCGCATTCAAAAGAAATCTTTTGTCCCTGCATTAACGAGATATTTTTCTCGTAAATCTCTTCTGAAATAGATTTTGGAACAAGTAAATTTTTAGACATGATTTTCTTGGATTGATAAAAAAAATTTTCGAGATTGTTTACTTCTCTTGACTTATCAAGATTTAAAATTCACTTTAGCTATAAAAATTTGAAGAAATTTAGTTAGAAAAGAAAATTATTATTTACTCTTCATTTTTTCTTCGTTTTCTTTAAGTTCTGATCTATGGATTCTTCACAAATATCAAGAATTTTTAAGAAATGCTTAAGATCAGTATTATTTTCAATTTTGGCACGTGATAGGGAATATACTTCCTTAATCTCAAGTAAAGTCTTAGAATCTTTAGGATTTTGAATGAAAATTGTTTCAAATAAATAAAACACATGAAAAAGAAAAGATTCAAAATGTAGTTTGCTTGATCTTATATCAATAATAGGTAGCATTTGTTTATAGAGGTCGATTGCTTCCTGATACTTTTTTGCTTCCACAAGAGCACCAGCACCCCAGATCCAAAGTTCTTGATTTTTAGTACCTAATTGAGTTGTCTTTATAAAACTATGAGCTGCTTCCTCAAATAATCCTTTTTGTAAGTAAGCAAAGCCTAAGTTACTCCAAGACGTAATGTTCGGTTTCGAGAGCACTTTTTCTTTGTATGAAGTTAGAAAGCGACCATGGTAGGTATCAATTAATTTTAAAGCCCGTCCTCTCAAGAATTCACTATATTCTTCTTGATTGGACTCGATCATTAAGGTGGACCGAGTATTTTTCAGTAGATCCAACTTAGCATGAAACCGTTCTGCCCTTAACTTATGAATATCTTTATTTGAATTGGAAGATTGTTGAATATCTTCCCTTAATAAAAGTATTTCATCATCATCAGGAAAGAGAGCTTGATATTTATCAAGTACCTTTAAAGCAATACTAAACTTTTTCAGTTCTACATAATGAAGGACAATAGATCGTAAATTAGAACTGACGAATGAATCATGTGGATAACAATTCATAAGCAATTCAATGTATTTTCCGATTGCTTTTTCAATCTGATTATTTTTATCAAAAAAAGATAGCTCATCTTTTAGTTGAGCAAACTTTATGGCATGCTGCTTTCCCGTTCCATGATCTTTCCCAATCTTATCAAACCATGATAGATCCTCATATTGTTGTATTTGGAGATACTTCTCCTGATCTCTTACTCTTTTCTGTTGATCCAATAGGGAAAATGCTTCTGGATGCTGTTCTAATAAGGAAGGGTCCTTACTAACCATCTCTCCAAATGCTAACCATCTCTCCAAAAAACCTTTTTCTGTAGATTCTCTTGCTCTCCATTTCTGCATAAAAATTTCGTTTGATTTATCTGCTAAGTCGGAATCCTTTTCCAGAGCATCTATTCTATTCTCTATTCTGATCATTTTTTCGTCATTACCTACAATTTCTAACTCATATTTCTCTCTTTCTTTTTTTCTATACTTTTTCATATACGTATTGTCGTTTTCTTCTTCTGTACAAACTTCTTTAATGCTATTTCTTATTGATTCTATCCTATATTCAAATCTATTTCGTTGAATACTTAACCATTTCAACTCATTCATTAATTCCACGGATCTTTCACCTCTTCCTTCTTTCTTAGAAATATTACAACGATTTTGTTATTAATTAAACCTATGGTCGATCTGTTCAAAATGTTCTTTTATTTCTTTATCATCAGGTTCTAATTCAAAAGCTTTTTGATATGCTTTCTTAGCATTTTCCTTATCTTTTAAATATTCATAAGCTATTCCTAAATTATCCCAAGTAATAGCATCTTCAGAATCAATTTCCAGTGCTTTTTTGTATAACTGTACAGCTTCGTTAAATTCATCTTTACATACATAACATAATCCTAAAAGGACTAGGATATCTGGATCATCTTGTTTAATCTCTAAACCTCTCTTGAATAGTTTTATTGCTTCATCATAAAGTTCCGCGTCATAATTTAACTCCCCTAAACCATATAAGTCATCAATAGTTAAATCATCAGTTCCATATCTTCGCCCGATTACATAAATACGATGCTCAGTTGCTCCATTCTTTATATTTGTTAGAAAAGAAATTATATCGAATTTAATAATGCGATTTTTTATTTCTTGTCCAATAATTTGACTAAATCCCCGTTCATCGGGGGTATCTCCAAAAATTGGAACTATGTGGGCATAATGAAATGAAAGATCTTTTCTTGTTCCTTCTTTGATATTTCTAAAATTAACTGATTGTGCTTTTTCTTCATAATTAAGGAAATGTGGAATCACTTGAATATTAATCAGGATCTCTCCAATTTGTTCAGGAGTGAATTCTGAAAGGTTCTCAATTACTCTATATTCCTTTTTGTATAATAGCGATTTAGTAACTGATACTGTCGTTTTAGAGGGTTTTATTTTTTGATCCAAATTTGATGATAATTCCGAATCTTTAATACCTTGTAAACTATCAGTAACCTCTTCTTTTTCATAGTTTTCTCTTATTCTATTACGTATTTCTAAATATTCTTCATTAAATTCTTCATATTTACTATTTATTACTCCATCTTCATCATATCTTATCAAATTTAACAATATGTAATGCTTTATTGTATCACTAAAAGTAGGAAAGTCCTTACTGTTCTTCAAATTTTCATAAAAGATCACCAATTCTTCAGTAGAGAAACCTTCAGTTTCTGGCTTGACTCTTTCTGAGACAAATGAATTAATCATTTCCATTGAATCTGACGTCTTTGGACCTATTTGATATATTCGATGTTCAGAAATATTATTTTTTGGTTTTGTGAAAAAAGACACTATATTAACCATCTGACGATCATTTTTAATTCTAAGAAACAGCACCTTCCTAGTTTGATAATCTACTTCAGGAGTTTTGATTTTATAAGAGAAATATATATCTTTTCTCGTTTCTTCTAAAATCCCTCGGAAATTAAGTGGGAAACTCTTTATTTCGTGTTCATGACGACATGATAGATTATGTTCATTATGTGTTATTCCTTTATCGATCTTCATTAAAATATTGCGAATATCTTCTACAGTTAGATCTGGAAGATCATCTTTTGAATTTATATCATCATATTCTGCCTTATATAACAATTTTTTCGTTACCATTCTATCTACACTTCTAAAGCTTTTAGTTATCTTTTTCTCTATTTTTTATATTATTTTATAATAGATTATTTCATTCTTTCTTCATTTTCTTTAACCGCTTTCGTTTGATGATTAGTTTTTTTAAACGTAAAAATGTCTGTTATAAACGAATCCAACGACCTCTCATGAGATATTATGATCATCTGAGCAGTATTGAGTGTATCGAATATCTCTTGCATTCGGTTAACTTGTTGTTGACTAAATCCGTCTGTAGGCTCATCTAAAATCAGTAAATCTTTCGTTTTCACGTCTTGATACCGTTCATTAATAATTTTAGTTAATCCCAGCCTATAAGCTAGAGATATAGCACTCTTTTCTCCCCCTGATAAGTCGCGAAAAGGAGAATCATATCCGTCTACATTAATTATTGGCTGAAAATCGTCAGGGCGTATCTCAACTTCTATATTTCCGCTCTCAACTAAGATGTTAAACCATTCTTTAAAAAATGTATTAAAATCACGAGCACTTGAAATTAAAATCTCTCTTTCAATATCTCTTAACAACGTTGGAAACTGTTCTATTACCCAATTCTTAATTTCAGAATAAAGTTCCAACTTCTCTTTTAACTTTGCTTTTTCTTCTAAACCAGCTTTTAGTTCATTAACTTCCTTATTTAAATATTCTTGAGTCTTTCTTTCAGCACTTAGAGCTATTTCGATGGCTTTATTTTGGGATTTCAATTTTTCTATCTTTTCTTCAGAAGAATCTAGATTTTCTTTAATATCCGACTCTAATTTTTTTAATTCTGTTATATCAGCGATTTTAAAAGCTTTTAATATATCCTCAATTTCTTTTTGTAGCTTGTTTATTTTTTTCATTATTTCATCGAGTTTTTTCTGACTATCTTCTTCTTGTCTTTTACTTGCTTCGACTAATTTCTCATATAACTCTATCTTACCTTTATTTGCTGAATACTCTTGTAAATTCTTCAAATCATCTCCTAACTTTTCAATTTTCTCAGTAAATATTTTTATTTCTTTCGAAAATGAATCCACTTTATCTAAAGCGTCCTTTAATTCTCCTTTAAATCGTTTTTCTTCATGAATTTCTTGTCCACATAGCGAACATTTTCCTTCATCTAATAATTTATTGATATCTTTAATTTTTTGTTCGATAACTGCTTTCTTTTTTTCTGTCTCGGAAGTCTGTTTCCGTACATCTGAAATGTGTTCACGTACTTGCTCTTCTGTTAATTTTGTTGATAGCTCGATTAATACGATTTTTTTGACTTCTTCTTCATTTAACTTAATGTTATTTTTAGCAGTCTCAAGGTCTTTATTAAGCTGCTCTAGTAATTCTGTATGTTCTTTAAAAGTTCTTTCTCTACTCTCCAATTCTATTATTTTTTTAGAGACATCCTCTTTTTTTGCTTTAATTTCATCAAGATCTTTTTGGATCAGATTAATTTCATTTTGTTTTAATTCGCTCTCCTTTTCCATACTACTAATTTTACTCTCTTGGGCTCGTATTTCATTTTCTTTTTCAGGTATCTTATCTTCGATCCCTTCAAATTGATTAAGTTTACCTGTAATCTTTGTAATATCGTGTCTTAGCTGATCACTTACGACTTTTATATTTCTAATAGCAACTTCATACTTCTCAATGCCAAACACGTCTTTCAGAATCTCAAATCGTTTATTTGGATCGGCTTCTAATATCTCCTTTACTGATTCTTGAGGGGTATATACCGTATACCGAAATAAATCAATACTTTGTGCCCGTTCATATCTGGTTACAGAATAATTAAACACTTCAAGAATTTTTCGACGCAAATCTGTTGCAGCATAAGACGTCTCATTATCATTAACTACCAAATATCCTTTAGTTTGTGAAACATTTCCCTTTTTATTTTTTGAGAGACCTCTTTTTATAACATATCTATCTTCATCAAGCAAAAATGTTAACTCTACAGAAGCTTTGTTTTCACCCCGGCGTAAGATAGAGTCACCACTTAAATCCGCACTTTTTAACGTTCCGAATAAAGCAAACTCTACAGCCTTTAATACTGAACTTTTCCCACTTCCAATATCTCCATAAAAGAGCATTGTAGTCTGAGGAAAAGTAAGTTCTAAATTTTTAATACTCCTGATATTCACTATTTTAATTGATTCCAATATCAATTGTTCTCACCTTCATCATTTAGATTAAATATCCCAAGAAATTTCTGCAATAAATCTTTATAATAGACATTAACTTTTGTTCCTTCTTCTCTATCGGTACCTAACACTCCTAAGATTTCATGGATTTTATTTTCCATATCTTTCTTAGATATTCCTTTAAGATTCGTCTTTTCAGCATGTTCATGAATTAGAGTTTCTTCGATCTCCTCATTTGTTTTTCCAACTACAACGCTTATTGGAGTATATTCTTTTGATGTAAGAGCATTTTTATTTATTAAAACCTCGAGCGCTCCTTTATTTTTTAATTGTTCTGAAATTTCATTTGATTTAATTTCATATGTTCTACCTGATGTAAGCGAACCTATAATTCGGACTGTTACAATTTTATCTTCAGCATTTACAGCAGAAATTTTTTGTTCAATAAGTTCTAGAGATTTTATAACAGTTTTATTAGTACAATCAATTGCAAGTGGAAGAATTTCTATTGGTTTGATTGGAATAAATTTAACTTTAAAATCCGAACTCTGAGATGCTATGTCGATATCTCCAGAAACTATACAGAAGCCACCATATTGATATTTTTCAAGCTCACGGAAATTTGTTGGATAAAGTGATCCAGGGTAAATAATTTTATTTTTTTCATTAACAACGAGAGTTTGGTCTCCTTCCCGCAATTTTTCGGGAACTGTCTTATGAAGATGGCCACCAGCATAATAAGCGAAGTCTTGAGGTAATAGTGATTTTGGAGCAGATTCCATATCTTTGAACTCAATAGGTTTTAATTCACTCAGCATCGTGTGTAATACAAAAATCTTAATTCCTTCTTCATTCTCTAAATTCTCTTGTATTAATCGCTTATAATCTTCAATTTCTAAACTTCTTTTTCGAGCTCGTAATCCGGTTAGTTTTATGTGAGTTTTTGGATCTTGGGAAAAGTGTAATTTTAATTTGTTATCGTCCATGTTCTCGCCTTTAGATACATCAATAAACAATCCTGCTGAAATTAAGGGACGGATCATTGAATTATCGGATGGTGAAAAATCATGTGAGCCCATTATACCATAAACAGGTATGTTTTTATCTTGTAATTTTTTTAACTCCTTTACTGCCAAATCCACAACATCTACTTTTGGATTACTTATATCAAAGAGATCACCACTGATAATAACAAAATCGATTTCTCCTTCAAGAATTTTATTAATTGTCTGTTTGAATGCATCATATCCCATCTGATTCAATATCTCATTTCTCCAAGCTCCCAAATGACAATCTGCTAAATGAGCGAATTTTACAAACATTCTTTTCACTTTTACTTCATTATTTTAATTAATCTTTATGAAAATCCTGGTGATACTTTTTTAATTTTTGATTCTTGCTTTTGTCCACCTTCCTTAATAAAATCCTCAAATAAAGGAATGCTAATTGGAACTGCAAATTTAGTAAATGTAGATGTAACAATGGCCTCTCCTTTATCAAGACTTCCGATTGTTTGATAATCATCCGTTAAGTCTTGGGCAGCACTATCAATTAAAGCCCTACGTTCAGGACCCATCTCATTACCTAAAATAATCTTCGTATTCATATTTGCCAATATTTCCCGCTCTATTATGCTTGGAAGCTGTGTAATTGCAATAAGACCAATTTGAAATTTTCTTCCTTCCCGTGCGATTTTTCCAAAAACATTATCTATTTTCTCCAATACTTTTTTTCCTATTACTCGTGGAGCTTCTTCGATTACAATTGATATAACAGGTTTCTCATGTAATTTATCCTGAAACTTAAGCTTTTTATATTCTTTAAAAACCCCTTCTACAATAATAGAAGCAATAAAGATTTCTTCTGCACCTTCCAATAAGGATGTATCAATTATTACCGTTTTTCCTTCTGATAGAGAATTTACAATAGCGTGGGTAGTTTGCTCATAGCCACTAGAAGTATAAATCCCCTTTTCAGTAAGGGTTCCATCATCTTCTTGACTAAGATTTAACAATAGACCAAGTTTTCTTCTTAAAACTTCTACAGTTTGAAGTTGAACTCCTATTCTTTTTAACTCTTCTGGAGTGTGATCGTCATATATTTTTTGAATCCAATTTTTTCTATCTTGACGATAAAACACTACAATTGCTTGTTTTTGGGCGTCTGTAAGACTTATACTCCCCATAATATGTGCTGGGTTAATAAGATTCATATTAAATCTCAGATCATGGGCTCCTGAAGTACTTCTAATAGTATAATATTCTAAGAATTCAGGACTTCTCGGATGATCTCTCAAACCTTTTTGAGTTATTGTTCCATAATATTCATTATGAGGGTCAAATACCAGTTTTCCGCATTTATCATTTTCCAAGAGATCATACAAAATAGTTTTCACTAAATTTGATTTACCTCTTCCTGTTGCTGCTGGTATTAAGATGTGATGCTTTAATACCTCAGTAGCTTCAACCCTTACATTAATATCTAAAATTTTAGAACCAGAACGCACTTTACCAAGATTTAATGGCGTTTTGATCTCTTCTTCTTTAAAAAATTGAAGATGAGATTGTTCTAATTCAAAAATATCTGAAAAGAATTTGGGTAATTTTTTGGGAATTGTAAGCTCATATTTTTCTGAGATCTCATTTTTTTTAACAGATATTAATTCTCTTGCATGAGCAAGTACATAATTCCTTAGTTCAGGTTCGTAAATTTTGAGATTTGAACGTTCTCTTTCCAATCCATAACCCGCCATTAATTCCAAAGAACTATCAGGAATTTGGCTTCCATAGAATAGATCTTTAATCTGGAAGATTGAATATTCATTCATACTATTTCCAGCTACAATTAGTTCTCCAATCTCAAATTCTTTGTCAGATTTTTGTCTTAATATTAATTTTGCAAAAGATCCTGATACAAAACTTCCTATCTTATTTCCTAAATCAATCATTTTTTTTTTCTGTTTTATAATTTTTAAAATTTATACATTCATTTACTTGTATTTTCTTTTAACCAATTATTCAAAGGCCCCTTTCTTGATATGGCACTCTTTTTGGTATTTTTTTTCTTAAGATTAAACAAATCTTTTAATTCTTCTAATTCATTTTTTGATAAACTATCATGAATTCCTCTGTAGACTTTTATCTTTTGCTTTACTGCTTCTTTAAGATCATTAAAATTTGGTTGTGGGACTGAAACTGAGCTTTCATCTTGAGATTCCCATTCTGAACCATCTGGATTAGATATTTTATGCATCAAATTTTCGGGATTGATAAGGAGGTTAAATAATTCATCAATTCTTTCTATAATTTCATCATTTTTTTCTTCTAATTCTTTATATTTTTCATAAACTGCTGTAGGTTTGCCCAAATTATTACTTTGATTAGTTGAAACCCCAAGAAATTTATCTAAATTAGGAGATATAACAATTACTTTACCTAGTGACTCTTCGACCATATTTGCTATTTCTATTGTTTTTTTATATGCCTTTCGTTTATTTGCAGTTTTCGAAGGATTTTTTTTTGTATAATTTGGTATGAAGTATGGATCTTCATCTAATAATACTGTATAGGGGATTCCAATGGAATTGAAAACTTTCAAAAAACGAGGAATGTTAAATTTTCCCCTTGCGTTTATAATGGAGACATTTGATACATCAAGTTTTCCTTCTTGAATCAAGATATTCGTAACAATTTCCTCTGAAGGTCCTTCTATTAAGACAATTTTCTCTGAAAAGAATATTTCTTTTACATTAGGATCAAATAACAATAAAGTCTTAATTTCTTCCTTAATCTCAGTTAAATGAAGTTCACACTTAATAGATTTTGTACGCTCTTTTTCTTTATTGAATAAAAACACATAATCTAAATTGAGTAAGTCTATAAATTGTGGAGAATGTGAAGTTAGAAATGTCTGGTAATTAGGAAGGTCACTCAAATTTCTTAATATTTTAGCAATTTCTCTTTGAAACTGAGGATGTAAATGCGCTTCTGGTTCTTCAAATAGAAGGATATAGGATATTTCTTGCCCTAAATTCAAATCATTTTTAATCTTTAAAAACTTAAAAAGAACATATCTCTGAAGTCCAGTTCCTTTATTTTCAATTGGAGTAGAAACACCATCATTAAAAAGAATATCTATGTTTATTGGGAAAGCATCCCTAATTTCTATGTTTAAAAGAATGATGTCGACAGAAGTATTGAATAATTCCAGTTCGTCATTAAATTTCTTTTGAAGCTCAGTGATATTGGTTTGTCGTTCTTCTTTAACCTTTTCTTGGATTTCTTTGAAATTTTCTTTTATATCTTCAGTTTTAATATCTTGAAAAATTGATCTCATCATTTGATTAATTGGAGAAGTTGCTTTTGCTGTCTGGAGGTCTTCAGTAGGATCTTTTATTGCTGGAATAAAGTAGCATTCCCCTATTATTTTAGGATCATTTACTTTTACAAAACCTTGATATTTGTCAGGACTTAAAACTTCTATAACTTCTTTTTCAATTTCTGGGTGGAGAGAATAATATTTTTCATTTATTTTTATCTTAGCTTCTTTAGAAATTTGTCCTTTTGTAACGATATCCTCCATAATTTGTTTAAGTTCATTATAATCATTAAAATCAGGACGTTTAGGTTTCTCGTTATCTAAAAGATTTTTTATTCCTTCATCAAAATCACTAGGATATAAACATTTAAAATCTTGAATATAACCATGATGCACATAGTTAAGCTTTCCGGCATCATCTATCCAAGCTTCTAACCTAATTTTTATTTTTCCATTAAAAAAATATTTATTATTATTTTGCTTTTCTATTTCAGTTAATTTATCAAATTCCAATGTAATTTGAAGCGTTTCATCCTCATCCACATCTTGCTTTTTTAGGAAATCATCTACATTAAGATTTTTTGGATTATAAAAACGATAAATTGCCCATAATAAATTTGATTTCCCTGTATTGTTTTTTCCAACAATTATATTGTGTTTTCCAACTTCTTCATCGAATTGAGATATAGAACGAAAATCTTTAATTTTTATATGACAAATCTTCATGACTTCATCTAAAATTCCTTAATTTTTTCTTATTGCATTTAATAAATCATGTGCGTCGATAGAACGAATACGCGGTAAGATAAACTTTTCATAAATGTCAGGGTCAAACTCAGAAAGTATCTGAATTTTTTGAGGTTCCATTTCCCGCACTCCGACGCGTGAGAGTTGATCCACTTTAATTAACCCATAAGGATATCCGGGAAAGGAAAGTGCATTTGAATTTTGTGCTAAGTTTGCGATAATTACTTCTTTCTCTTGTCGACTTAGCCTATTTGATTGATCCAAAAAGATGTCGAACCGAAAAGGCGAACGAGCCTCTTTATGAAGTTTGACGAAATAAACATCTGCTAAATTATCGGCTTTAGTCATTTTATATATTGGATGATAATACCATTTTTCTTTTTGAAATTTTTCACTAGCAATCATATCAATTAAAGATATTAAAGAATCTCCATTTTTAGTAATTAATCTACAACTCTTTGACAATCCTGTAATATAGACATTCTTTTCTTGGGCTAGAGAGTGTAAATCTCTTACAAGAAGAATCTCATCTTTATATCCAGTTTGAAGGGAACCGTCCCGTACAAAAATATCTCCATTATCTAACTCGGTTTCAATAAATTTCGTTGCATAAAACCACTCAGCAAACCTCATTGCTACACTACCAAATGTTTCAATATTAGGCCTAAATCGAATTCCCCATAACATCCTTACCTCATCCATCTTTATTATGATTTCTTCTGTTGGTAGAAATTCCTTAAACTCAGGTTCACGTGGAAATAGTTGTATATTGTATGCAATTTTTCCGTCATCTAAAGGTTCTAGAATTGTAGCTGAGTAGAATTCGATTACTTCAGGAGTCTCTTCGAGGTCAATAATATTATTATCTTCAAAAATAACTCCTGCAATTCTTGTTAGACTAATACTAAAATCAGAAGCACTCAAGATTGAAGCGGTCCCGCCATCAACAAAACCAAGTTTTCTCTTCTCGTCACACTCTGGAATCTTAAAAATTCTATCTCCGGTAATATTGAAGCTTTCACCTTCTTCTCCTTCGCTATATGGAGTATCACCTTTCAATCCTTCTTTCTTACATTCTTCGATAAACTGAATACATTCTTTTAGAGGGGATTTTTTACCGTTGGTGTTCATAATTATTTCTTTTTTTCGCCTTATTGGTAATTATTTATTCGCAACACTTTTTTATCTTATTTGAAAAATATTACTCAATACATATATATTTTTGTGATCATAATTATTATAAAGTAGATATATTTAAAAGAAAATATATTAATTCATTAATAACAATGTTTATAGGAATAAAAAATGATTAAAAGACTATTAACTAGAGCTTTAATCATGAATAATACCAATTGTCAAATCGTTTTAGTAGGACACTCTTCTTTCAAGTTAACTCTCTCTATAGATAAAGAGGTTGTTCATAAAACAATCTTTGTAACCGAGAAAGAGAAACTTTCAGGCACGGAAGAAGCTCTAAAAACCCTTTCTGAATTAATGAAAATGTATGAACAGAGAAAAGTTGCTGTGGAACATGTTGAATTTGATTTTCATGTTCAAACCAAACCAGTCGCACAGCTTGTATATTTAATTCTCCAACAAAAACAAATTGGATATAAAAATGTTGCTGTCAACATATCAGGAGGATTAAGATACATGGGTATTTGGTTTTATATAGCATGTTCAATGACTAACACAAAAATTATCCACGCTGATTATAAATATGAAGGCAATGAAGAAGTGGGCATTAATTCGAATGTAGAACTCATTACTCTACCATTTAACAATATCACGGACAAGCAGTTTGAATTTTTAGAATTGTTTTTCGACCCAAATCATTCTGTCGTGGATTTTTTCTCTCAAGAATATGGCTTTAATGAACATCCTGTATTAGCAAAAATAAAAAGATTCAATTCTTTAGAACAATTAAGAAAAACTCTGGAAAAGAGAAAAGGTAGTCCTCTAACTCGTGGTTCGATCAACGGATATATTAAGAAATTACAAAATTTGTCTGCTCTTGAGATTTTCCCCAATCCAGAAGATAAAAAAGAAAAAACTATAACTATTAGTTATTTGGGAATCGCATTTTTCTTACAGAATTTATATAATAAATTGAATTAGAATTAAATGAAATTTAAAAAAGAGAAATTAATTAAAATTTTAATAAAACAAAAATCAAGTATATCAATTATGTCTTCCGAAATTGAAGAAAAAGTTAAGAAATATGTTGAAGTTATTATAGATGAGCTAAATAATAATAATCTAAAGTTATTTAAAGATCAACCTACAGTTTATACCTTTCGTGTTGATGAGAATACTTTAGGATTATCTTTAATAGATGAAGGGAAATCTACAATTGAAGTTAACTTAAATCAGAACAGTCAATCAGGGAAGAAATACCTATTTTTAAATAAAACTCTATCTATTGAAACACTTGAAATAGATGCAAAAATAAAGGCAAAAGAGTTGATCCAAGAAGAAATAGAAGAAAACGCATATAAACTAAACTTAGAACGAGTTAATGAACTTATTAATAATAAACATTTTTCTGTAGCTCTTGTATTTATCGTTTCGGCATTTGAAAATGCTTTAAAAGATATTTTTTTTCGGCATAATTATCTTTGGTTTAAACACATTGAAAATAAATCGTACAATTTTGAAGATGATTTATTTCAAAAATACGCTATAAAAATTAAAGGTTCGATGGAAAGGCAGTATTGGCAAATAAGAGAAATAGATGGCGAACAATGGGGTTTAATGTCTGGTAATAAAGAATGGTTATATAAATGGGGAGATAGCGCTTATAAGGAATATGTTTTTAAAATTTGCTATGAATTGAGGATTTTTAACGATTATTTAATGAAGCTTATAGGTACAAAATTTGTTGAGATTAGATCATATGATATTCTAAAAAATCTACTCGAAAAATTATCTAGATCTAGTCGGGGAATAAACTTCCAAAGATTTAAAGATATAGGAGGAGTAAATTGGTGTTTTAATAAATTTTATGAATTAGAGTTTACAGATTTAAATAAGGAAGTAGAAATCTTAAAATCTGTTATTAAGAAAAGACACAGAATAATACACGGATTTTTAGATGATAATCAAATTTCGAAAGAAGAAGTGGAAGAAGCGAGAGATGCGTTAGTTAAATTTATTTCTTTTGTAAAAGATAAAATATATGAGATATTCCGAAAATTTTACTCCTGATTAAACAGAATTTTTTATTCTAAATGTAAAAAAGTATTCTCAGAGGCGGAAGTAAGAGAAACAGTTGAAATTTTGTTAGAAATCTTGGATCTTGGTGTTCGTGACATCCCAGAATTGCCGGATCCATTGAAAAAACTAGAAATTACAGAAAAGTTCTCTTTAATCAAAATATGCATTAACTCATTACTTTCCATTCAACATCCATTATAGAATGTTGTTAAATAAGTAATATTTTAAAACTTGATCAAATATAACTAAATTGGTCTGATTATAATGACTAAATTCGATACAAAATTAGAAGGAAACATGAGTTTGAATTAGAAAAAGCTAAAAAATTATATGATGAAAAAGATTATGATAAGGCGGAAAAATTATTTTTAAGAATTCATAAGTATTACCTTCAGTCACATGAATATACGAAAGCTTATAATGCTCTATTAGGTTTACTTGCTATATATGGAGATACTTATAAAATTGAAAAAAGTATCAAGACATTAGAGAAAACTTATGAATTTTATAAAAAAACAAATAAGCTTGAATTAAAGTTTGTTCTTTTAAGTGATTTAGCTACCAGATATAGAAATTTTATACCCAATCTCAATGTAGAAGAAGTTTTGAAAAAGTGTTTAACAATTGCAGAAAAGCACGAATTTCAAGATTTAGAGGGACGTGCATTGATTAGGTTAGGGTACGAATTAAAGAAAATAAATAATAATTTTGTTAATGACTATTATTATCGAGCTTTAGAGATTTCTGAAACTCTCTTATGAAAGTAAAAGCTTGAATGCGGAAATTTTAAACCTCTCTTGTAAAATTGTTCTATATATCTCTTAAAATGATCCTTGCTTTTTGTTAACCTATCAATCCTTTTCTGTAAAAGTTTTCTCATGGTTGAGAGTTTTAAATTGGTAGTTATTTAGAACTTCTTGAGTTATATGATCTATATTAAGTTGAATTAATTATAATTTTATACTTTCAGAAGATTCTGTTTTAGTCATATTGGTTTTACTGATTTCTTACTTAAGATATAATTCATACTCATTCTTAATAAGTCTTTGAGGATCTTATAATTCAAGTTTTTTAAAAAA
>SDBT01005347.1_pt1 | contig 21566 bp, 34 predicted proteins | sample 2277101 | NCBI WGS metagenome assembly SDBT01 (sample SAMN10404973, study PRJNA504765) | marine sediment metagenome | isolation source: marine sediment core GS10_PC15, 103 cmbsf | place: Arctic Ocean: Southern Knipovich Ridge | collected 2010
ATCACCATATCCGACATTGCAATTGATGAATCAGGCAACCCGGTCATGGAGATCATCGACGGAACCCCTCAACCCTTAACAGTTCAACGATCAGCCCAGGAAGCAATAGGTGAGATTGATAATCGACTCGCCCCTTGGAAGAAATCAAAAGATGGAATCTCAACATATGACAGACTCTTAAACTGTTTAGCGGGATAAAATATGCCCAAGACATTATCAAATAAAGATATAACGAATCTCAGGTTAAAGGGGAAGAAGATTGTTGGGACTACTAAACCGGTTCCAAAGATAGTAGCACCTGTTAAGCCTGTCGAGCCGGTAATCAGTTCGATCAAACTCCTTGCGGAATCTTCAGTAACATCAGCTAAGTCTTCAGAGAATATAGTAAAGATTAACGCGAAGATTGTGGATAAGGTCTTGGAAACTTTAGATTCTGTTCAAGACAAAATGGTTAGCATGACGAAACCACAAGCTGTTCCAGTGGTGGTCAAGGATACTCCTAAGGAATGGGTGTTTAAAATCTCACGTGACGATCTGGGATATATAAAAACAATTAGAGCAACAGAGGTTTAATAATGGCAAATACAAAAATATCTGATTTTACTGCGGCAACAGCTTTGGCAGATACCGACTTGTTTGTAACTGGACAAGAGGATGCGTCAAACGAGAAACTAACTGGATTACTGTTGGGTCGGGAGATGGCAAGGGTACTATCTACAGGTTCAGCGACCCGTTCTAAATTCAGATGGTTATCTGTAACTCAAATTTATATTGGTTCTGGCGAATATCACCATGAAGGAACGGCAAATCAGATTGTCTACTGGGATAGTGAGTTAACTTACACGGTAGTAACCAACGGCGCACCAGATTGGGTGTATATCTATCTGGATGATAGTGCTATCGTAACTGCTGGCGTTGCTACTATAACAGCTTCTGAAATCACCGACAATGCAACTGAACCTACTTGGAACGCCGCAAAAAAGGGTTGGTATAACGGATTAGATCGCTGTATTTTCGCAGTTTATTTAGTTGCAAATGATGTTGTTGAGTTTTTCCATGATGGAGATATGGTGTTCCATGCAGACGAAATCGAAAATCAGGCAGCGATTGATATTGATGCAGTTTTTACAGATATCGGCGCATTGATAATTCCCAAATTTACTACAATAGGGATTTGTAAGTTTGAATATAATGTGTTTGGCCAGCTATGGAGTTGGCGTACCAATGGATCGGCGGGTGCAGTTGGTACGTCAATAGGGCTTTTAGGGGCAGCCTCTGGACAAAAGACAATTGTCAGTGATATAAAAGTTAAAACAGATGGGTCGCAGATCATAGAGGTGGCAGCGAGTTCAAGCGATACGGCGAAAATTATCGTAGATACTCAAGGCTGGAAATTCGGAGTTGGGATGTAAGGGAGAAACAATGAAGACATATATATTTTATGAAAAAACAAACCCGTTTCCTGGCTGGATTCGGGGTATAGACCAAGTTGATGTTGATCAGGTTCCAGACGGTTCCACTAAAAAGGAAAGATATATTGAGTTGCTTGTTAAATATCCTGATTCAGCTATCAAGCAATTTCCCTTTGGAGATTTACCCGACCCGGAGGCGGTCAAATACGACCAGGCTACACAAGCCCTTGTTCCGCTTGATCCTAGTGACATAACGCCAACGATGGTAAGAGAAGATAAAATAAACCAAGCTGATATTAAATTAGCCCTATTGGCAAAAAAAACATACGCTCAGGCTTCGGATTCTGTACAAAATGGGGTTACCAACCTCCCAACTGCAAAAAATGCAATAGAGTTAAATCGTCTTGTTATCTTAGCGATACTTAAAAAACTAGACATGGATTCATAATGGCTGATTTTTTTACATTAGAGGATGGTTCCGGCAGTATAGTGATGGAGGATGGGTCTGGAAACTTATTAATGGAAGTACAACCGGTCGGTGTATCAATCCCAATAGCAATGTATTACCATCTACATCACCTGGCAATACTAATGACTTTTATAAATTTTCACTTAAGAATAGGGGAATAAATGGCTTTCGCAGGGTATTTAAAACAATCTACGGCGGTAGATATACTTTTGGGTCCATGTATTGACGATGGGGATGGAAAATCCGCAGAGATAGGGTTAACGCTTGATGTTGAACTGTCTAAAAATGGTCAACCGTTGGCTGATTCAGAAAGTGCTCCTCCAACCCATGACGCTGCTGGTGATGTTGACGGGTATTATAATTGTATCCTTGGAACCACTGATACAAACACTCTTGGTATATTAACTGTTGTTGCTCACGCTGCGGGATTTCTTCCAGTTCGCTTAGATTACCAAATCGTGACTGCCAACTGGTTTGATACAATGTGTAGTACAGAAAATCTTGATGTTAATGTCAAAGAGGTGTCCGACGACTCAACCGCTGCTGATAATCTTGAATTGGCTTGTGATAATTACAGTGCAACAAGGGGTCTAACAGGTACAGCGGTTCCAGATGTCGCAGCCGATGGGGTTGGTGGGCTTCCAATATCTGATGCTGGTGGGTTGGACCTTGATACTAAACTAGCCAACACCAATGAAATCACCGCTGCCAGGATGGGCGTGTTGACAGATTGGATTAACGGGGGAAGGTTGGACCTAATCCTCGACATCATCGCAGTAGACACGACCACCGACATTCCGGCCCTGATTGCAACCGCACAGACAGACCTTGACACCATCACAGGAACCGCAGGTGTACTTATTGCTACTGATGCGCAAGACTTATCTGCAACTCTTGATGTTAATGCCAAGACAATCACCAATGGGGCTATTGCCGCAGGAACAATTGCTAATGCAGCTATTGACAATGCTACCTTTGCGGCTGATGTTGGAAGCACAGCATATGCGACGAATATAATTGCTCTGGCTGCGCGCAAAGCGATTGATGATTATGATTCACCGACTAAAACAGAAATGGATATTGCCCACGCTTTACTTGCTACTGAGGCTAAACAGGATATTATGGATGCCAATGTAGATCAGATTGAAACCGCCGTAATTACCAATGCTACCGGGATGGATATTGCAGCTGACATAATAGCGGTCAAAGCGGAGACGGTAAGCATCCAGTCAGATACAGATGATATTCAGTCTAGAATTCCGGCTGCGCTATCATCCGGTAATATGAAAACAGACGTATTGGCAATTTCAACTAGCACCGATGCGGCTGATAAGCTTGAATCGTCCGCAAAAACCATCATACTGGGGACTGCCCAAACAGGAACATTATCCACTACCGAAATGACCACAAATCTAACAATTACGGTCAATGATCAGTTTAACGGTAGGATTATTATATTCAAAGAAGATACCACAACTGCTGCACTGAGACGTCAGGCGACCGACATTACCGATTCAGTAACAACTAATGGGAAGTTAACCTTTACCGCTCTCACAACGGCCCCAGTTAATGGAGACACGTTTTGCATAGTGTGATGAAATAAATGCATGGTAACTCGATTATCAATAATAGCGATACCTGGAAAGCCGTACAGCTTCTTACCAAAGGCCGAGGCTGGGGTACACATTGGGATATTTACCTCCCTATCGGTTCTATCTCTTCCAGGCAGACGATTAATATTTGTTGCCAAAGGAGAGGTTGTAATCCCACCGGAACCGGAGCCTCCAGAAACCAAACCACCAGGCGTATCGTTTGGCGCAATGGGCGGTGGTCCATTAGCAGAGCACATAGCACGCGATCACAAGAGGATATTACGAGAGGATAAGGATTTGACTGAGTTTATAGCAATAATTATGGCCTCGGGAATATTAGACATATGAGTAGTCTCACACATTGTTTGAAGACAATTGGTAAGGATTTATCTTCCGCTGACAAGAAAGGTCTGCGGAGAGCTGCCAAGGCGTATCGATCTGAGGGCTTCAGGGCGGAGGTGGCCAACGCCAGTGCTGTCCAGGACATCTTTGGACTGTTGGAATCTGAGCGTGCTGAGATTGTTGCGAAGATTCAGGAGGCGGTGGACCAGGGAGCAGTTGCCAAACAGGCTGAGAAAGCTCCGGTCGAGGCGGCTCCCAAGAAGCCCGAAGTGAAAGCCAAGCCCACGGTTGCGGAGGCTTTGAAGAAGAAACCCCCGACAGGCGCGGTGGCCAGAACCCCGAAGGACGAGGTTGGTTTCAAGTATCCGATCAAGTTTGGCGACAAACCACATGTCAGCGATACAACCTTCAATGAAAATCTATTGGTTTACTTGGAAAAACCCGGAACGGAACAAATGATTGATCGTTTCGGTCGAGAAAAAATTAATAAAATCAATAACAATATCAGCCGTGCAGACGGGGAGTTTGGTTCGTGGCGATATCTCTATAAAAACGAAAAAGGAGAAACCGTTGGCGTTATCCAGGGCGTTTCGTCTGAACAAGCAGGAGATATTATATCTAATGTGTATGTCCGTCCTGATTTTCGCAGAAAAGGAATTGCCTCTGAAATACTAAAGGCAGTTGAAAAAGAGAAGAAGGCTATATCCATTGATAGTGGTTTCTCTAAAACAGGAGCTGCTTTTTTTCGTAAATCCATCTCTAAGCCCGCTAAATTAACTCCGGTTCAGGCAATCGAGAAGAAGAAAATCGAAGTCACCGGGAAGAAGGAGAAAGCTCCCAAAAAGCAATTCGCCACAATCCCAAAGCCCGAGGACTTCACAGACGTAACCAACAAGCGAACGTTCAAGGCTCTCGTCGAATCCCATACGATGCTTGCTAATGCAAAAGTCCAAGAGGGGGTCGGTGGGAAGGTTTTTACGGTTAAGCTGCCCAATACCGAAGCCTTTATTATTCGCTCTGTAGATAAGATAACCCTGACTGAGGCGGAAAAGGCAGAGTTTGCTAAAACGGGTGAGGTTCCGATCGGTGCGGTCATCTCCAACCTTGACGGAACTGTTGATATTGAGTTAACCGCACTGGCAGACCATTATACCTTAACCCATGAGATTTGGCATTGGCTGAAAAAACACAACATGATCACCAAATCCGAACTGAATGCGGTTAATTTTGCACTATTCAGAGAAGGCAAGGGCAAAGTCCGGATCACCGAGGAGACCCAGGCTAAGTTCATAGAAAAGGCTCATTTGAATATCTCTGCCCAGCCGGGAATCATTCAGAAGATGATTACGAAGATAAAAGACATCCTTGACGGACTGTTGGGGCTGGTGGGGATCAAGACGGTCCGCAAGGTTGTGAGGGATATCGAAAGGGGTAAAACGCTTAAGAGAGAGGCTAAGAGGCCCGTTGGCGGTAAAAAACAATTTGCCTTAAAACCCAAACCAGTATCAAGTCTCCAGGAGAAATTTGGATCAGAAATAGCATTTACCGCCCAGAAGACTCCTGTATCCCGTGAGGGCATAAAGAATTTCCTGGCAAAAGCATACACCAAGTTTGTCTCCGCATCATTTCCAATAGTAAGGCTTGCTAAGAAGGCAGGGGTAGAGGCGCGGGACATCATAGAGTTACAAATCCAACGGTTACGTGGGTTTGGGGGGATAACAGAAAGTCTACTCAATGCGAAAAACCAGGAGTCGATCCAGTTTGCAATAGATGCGCTGAAGGATGCTGGGATTACCGAATATGCGGATATCAAAAAGTCCCTAATGAATGTCCTTGGTGGCTTGGGTCGGTCCCGAGAGAAATATATTGATTATGAAATCATGCGAGACTCCCAGAGGGTGATAGCTTTAGCCAAAGCGAATCCAGACAGAAAGGTTCCGATTCAAAATCTTAATCCCAAAAGAGCCAAGCTTGCGTTAAAGGCTATCGAGAAAAAGTATGGTAAGGAGGGATTTGAAGATCTAAAAAGTATAGCTCGGGAACATAGACAATTCGAACACGATGCAATATTGAAACCACTCCTTCGCATTGGCAAACTGTCCCAGGAAACCTACGATAAAATTACCTCGGCTCCAGAATTCGAATACTACTCATCCTTCCTCAGAGTCATGGAGGGTGTGGAATCATCAGTCGGTGGAAAAGATCCAATAAAGACAATCTATGGATCAGCAAAACAGAAGATCCCATCAACCGAGGGCACGGTACAGAATTTAACCAGAACGATCAAGCTGGTGGAAACATTACGGTTAAACAAGCTTGTATCTGAACTTTCAACCCAAGAGGGTACATCTGAGTTTATAAAGCAAAAAAGGGGTAGAACCCAACCGATCAATACATTTGAAGTATATGAAGATGGGAAGGTAAGATATTTCTCAGCACCCAAGGATGTGCTTGAGGCTATGGACCAATATGCTCCCAAGGAGATGAATTGGATTATCAAACTATTGAACTACCCAACAAAACTCCTTCGGGCGGGTGCCATCCTCTCTACAGAATTCATAGTTCGCAACCCGGTTCGAGATCAATTCACAGCTTGGATAAACAGTAACTTTGGGTATAATCCATTCACGGGTTTCGCCAAAGGGGTATACAATACCATATTTGATACCAAGCTACACAGCCTATTCAAACAGGCCGGTGGGGAACAGGCATATTTCACCTCCTTAGATCGTGAGGCCGTAAATGTAACAGTACAGAATATTGTAGGGTTTAAGAAACAAGGATTCAAGGAGCATATTTACGCAGCCAACCCAATCAAGGCTCTCCAGGCCATGTCGAATTGGATGGAAAAGGGTACAAGGATGGGTCTGTTTGTTAATGCAATCGCCAAGGGTGCAACTCCTCAACAAGCCATGGCAGAAGCCAAAGAAGGCACATTGGACTTTGGAAGGATCGGGACATATAAGGCGCTCAATCAAATCTCTGCCTTTTGGAATGCTAATGTTCAGGGTACGGATAAGATGGTTAGAAACTTTAAGAATCATCCGAAGCGAACCTTATACAAAGCCGTTGCGGGTATCACAATCCCAACGATTCTCCTATGGATGATCAATAAAGATGATGAGAGATATAAGAATCTTCCTGAATGGCAAAAGAATTTCTTCTGGATTATAATAACTGGGGATGACGGTCCGATAATCCGTATCCCGAAACCATTTGAAATTGGAATTATATTCGGCTCCCTTCCGGAACGTATACTCGACTTCGTATATAATAAGGATAAAGGTGCAATCAAGTCCGTCATGAAAGCTATGAAAGAGGGGGTTATGCCCAACCTGCTCCCCACAGCTATGCTCCCTGCAATCGAACATCTCACCAATTATAGCATATTTAGGGAGCGTCAGCTTGAGCCAGCCAGCACTAGGAGGCTTCCAGCCGGATTAAGGATCACCGGATACACCGGGGCTACCGCAAAGCGGGTAGGCGAACTGGTTAATATCTCCCCAATCATGCTGGAAAACTGGGTTGCCGGATGGTCAGGCGGGTTGGGAAAATCAACATTGAAACTCCTAGACCTTGCAACTGGGAGCGGTGAGCCCCCGGCAGTTGGGCGAAAATGGTGGGAAGCGACTCCGTTCGTAAAGGGATTTATAGCCAGGGAACCGATAGGATCCGCAAGTAAACCGGTGGAAGATTTCTATAAAAACGCAAATGAGGCCATAGGTTCTGCAGCTGCTATGAAACAATTAAAAGGGGCCAAGAGAATATCATTTGGTCAAAAACATCGGAAGGCGTTAAGGTTTACCAAGAGGGCAAACGCAACTATTAGAAAAATGGGTGCTATCAGGCGGTCGATATCTATAATTAGAGAATCAAGGTTTCTATCATCTGATGAAAAGCGGTTGAGGATCGACAATTTTAACAAAAGAATCACATCTTTAGCAAGAGGATTTAATGCGTTTTATAACTAGTAAGGCTAAGACGAAGTAAAGGAGGTGATAAGGCATGGCCATTAAGAGAGTGTTACCCAAGGGGTATCGAGGGGGCAGCGCGGGTGGAGGAAAACAGGAGTTTACAGGTATTTCGTCTGATCCAAAACCAGATATCGGGGACATTAGCAAGCACCCTGACGGTTCAACCCTTCATTTTGTAGACACAGGGGAACAGTTCGTTTGGCACAATGGTATGTGGGAAGACGACCTTCGTTTGATCCACGCTTTACAAGCAGTTTAAACGTTAGATTAATAAGAGGAGAATAATTATGTACGGAAAAGACTCAAGTGGTGTTGGAAGAGCACCTTTAATTGACGGTGACCGCAGGTTGGTAACAGCTTCTGGTGGCGGCCGGCACGCTGAGGCGGCTTTGGCAGGTAGATTGTTCTATGTTTCCACGGCAGCTGCGGTGGCCTGTAGCGCAACCTTAAACAATACGTTTACCGGCTTGGCGATTGTGAACCCTTCAACCAGTGGTAAGAATCTCATAATGCATGAGTTTAGCTATGCTCTGGAAGATAGTCCATCCGCAGATACCAATTTATCCTTGGCAGTAGGTCCGGCTCATTCTGGATTTGCTTCTGATCGAACCCCGTCCTGTACTCGCGTGGGTTTCAAAACAACGGTCACGTTTGCTGATTCAGCGGCTACGATCACAGGCGCGTCTGGTATTATTGTCAAGCATATTGCAACTATCGGAACGAATATAACCACGGATTTACTCACACCTACAGCTCCTATTGATCTTGGTGGGCAGATAATCATTGTTCCTGGTAAGGCAATCTATACGGATTCTAAGCTGGGCACCGGAACGGTTCTATGGTTCGCCTTCATGTGGGAAGAAGTAGACGTATAACAATCAACGGGGGCAGTTAATTCTGTCCCCAATATTTAATCAGTGAGGCAATAATGTTTAAGAAATTAACCAAGATGACCAATCTATACATCATGATTACCTTGATTCTCGGGACCGTTATAACCGTTGGGGCCTGGCAGATCGTCACGGATACCAACTGGGCGTTGCCAGACTCGGTAGACATTAGCCTCGCAACGTCCGGTGGAAATCCAATCTTAACGGTGGCATCAGGTAATCCATTCACATTCGCAACCCCGATAGCATTCGCAGCAGCTACAGATGCTGGAGCACAACTTATTAATGATATTGGCGATGCAGTCAACTTGGGCGATGCAGTTAACCTTAGAACCCTTCTCAATACCTTTGGAGTAATCCTTAATTTCTGGATCAGCAATCAGACACTGACCACAACCCTGACCGATTCAGAAGCGTCCTTGCAGGAAACTCCATCCACAGATCCTGAAACATTAACAACGATAACATTCAAATCGACAGTGTTGGACACTCCCGCTCCGTTTGAAATGGAGGCGGGAGATATCATTGAAATTCATTTCTCTGCTGACGTGACAAGTGTATCAGGAAAGCATGATGAAACATTAATATTCCAACTTGGGTATGTGGACGCTGATGGAACCAGTAATTTTGTTCAGATCGGAACCAATAGCGACACAACGGCTGTATTGACCGAGGCTAAAACTGTATATGAGAGCCATATCCATGTCTCTACGGATACTGCTGTTCCGGCAGGTAAACGATTGTGGTTAAAAGTAATTGCTGATGTTACAGACACAGGCGGTTCGTATCCTGAGATTAATTTCTATTATGATGCTTCTGGCCATCATATTTCGTTTGGGGTCTCTGGCGATATCCTTGGTAATTTTCTACAGCTTTCCGGTGGAAACATGACCGGGGATATTAACTCATCTGCAAACATTACACCTGGAAGCGAAGATATCACTTGCGCCAGCGATGTTTGCACAGAGGACATAACCAAAGGGGTTCATTTCATAATATCCGAAGATGACGAGGTGGATGCTGATGCTTTGACATTAGATAATGGAACGGTGAATGGTCAAACATCCACATTTACTTTCAAAACCGAAACCAATGCAGGCGATACGATAGTCATTGATACAGGCCAACAAGTCGGTTGGAGTGCGTTTACAATGGCAGAGGTCGGGGACACTGTTACGTACTTATGGGACGGTACAAGTTGGGTTATTAAAAGTGTCTCTCAGGCAGGGGTATATTAATCAGAGGATGAAAAAAAGGGGAGAGAATATGAAGATTGACATTAGACTTCGAAGGATTCAAGCTGTGGCAGCGGTGATTGTGATTTTGTTGGGGTTTTTCTTTATTGGATGTACTGGTCCACAGATAATTGAATTCAAAAGCTGCGAAGAAAAGGCAGGGGTAGAAACAGAGTGCCGAACTTTTAAGATTAGCGGTGAGGCATCAATTCTTCCGTTTTAAAGGGATAAAGTAATGTTAGAAAAAGAGAGAAAGCGAGGCTGTACCGGATTTCCTGAAGGCAACTGGGGAAAGACCTGTTGCGTTCAGCACGATCTGGATTATGAAGCTGGTGGGAGCTTCTGGGACAAGGTTAAGGCCGACTGGAAGCTCATGCTGTGTGTGGCATCGAAAGAACCACTCATCCTCAGAATCATTGATCCGGTTGTGGAATTGATAGCCAAAATCTTGAAGGGCATTATGGCCTTTTTAATGTTCTTGGCCGTGTCAACTGTGGGCCTATGGGCCTGGTATCAACACCGATATTATCAATGGAAGGTGAATAAATGAGCTGGTCTAAATGGATTAAAATACCGCCCGATTGGTTTGATGAGAAAGAATACGGTAAAGCCAATCCGGGTGTAGCGGCGTCACCACATTTTAAAACCAGAATGTTTGAGCATTTTGTCTCATCCGGATACGAACAGGGGTTCACCTGGAAAGGCGACCCGAGACCGTCAGCGCATAGGATGAAAAGACCGACGCCTGTAAAACCCGGGCCGCTTCCTCCTGATTCCGGCCCTGACAAGCTCACTATATATCCGGCAGAGTTCACCGGTAACGAGGGAACCACCAAAGTAACCAAGGATTTTGATAATTACAAGCGATTCGGCGCGGTGGTGCGCGGCTACTATCCCGGATCTTCAAAGCGGTATATGTATAACACGAAGTACGTTGACGGCGGCAGGGGGCATGTCTGGTATATTCCCGATATCCCCAACGAACTCGCTGCCGGACCCTGTAGAATCGAATGGTTCTTCAGGAAAACCGGAAACAGGTCGAGAAAGAGACCGGATATCAGGCTAATCCGGGATGGTGATATAATAGATGCGTTGTCTGGGCCGATGCAATACAGTGACGGGTCAGGTCACGACTCGTTTGTATTCTTCTTTGACCTGCAGGCGGGGGATCACATCGAGATCATGCCGGCGGATAATGGATCAATTGCTTTCGGACGAATGATATTCACTCGAATGGAGGACTAAATGGCAGCACCAGACGACTTTGACTTAGGAGTACTGGCAGGGAGCGTTAAGAATACCGAGAAGAGCGTACTGAAGATAGAAGCCACACTTGAGGAATGGGGTAACATCCCCTTAAAGGTTGCCATCCTTTGGAAGTACGGATGGATCTTGGCCACTGTTATTTTGGTCGCAACGGTAAAGCTGGTGTTCAAGGTGCCGATGCCGTGGGCGGGGGGTTGAGACGGTCGATGAGACCCGAACACATAATCCTCCACCATTCGCTCACCAAAGACAGCGGAACTGTCTCCTGGAACGCTATCCGCCGATACCACGTCTATGAACTCGGGTGGGAGGACGTCGGATACCATTATTGCCTAGAATTAGTTAATGACCGTTACGAAGTCCTGGTCGGCAGGATGATGAATAAGTATGGCGCCCATACTCGACAGGACAATATGAACGTTAAATCGCTCGGAATTTTATTCGTTGGCAATTTCGACATCCAGAAACCGCCTGAGCCAATGTGGCAGCTTGGCCTTAGACTTGTCAAGAGCCTGCTAAACGTTTTTGACATTCCCCCCCAGAGGGTTTGGGGACATAACATTTTCGCAAACTATAAAACCTGCCCGGGTACACAGTTTGATGTCGGGCGATTCAAGGAGGAATTAAAACTATGAAAAAACTATTTGTACTTTTTATCTTAATGGTTTTCTTGGTGGTTGGTTGTACTTCTGGTCTATGCCCGAAAGAGGCTGTATTTTTTTATGGTAATTCTCCTATAGGTCCGATACTTTACCGGATCCCACCGGGCCACTTCAACGATCCCAACAACTTCTGGACTGAGGAAGAATTTAAGCAATACAGCCAACAATTCAACCAGCCGAGACCGGAGACTCAGGCGCCAGAGAGTAATAAACCGGACTTGACCTTATAACAGCCCTCCCATGGAGGGGTTTTCAACCTCCTTTTGATACCGGCGCGGTCTTGGGATTGTCCCTTGATCCGTGCCGGTTTGGTTTGAAAAGGTTAACCTGATTGGTTAATCTTTTTGGGCGGGTTCACCCCACACCGAATTGCCCGGTTGCCTTGATCTCAGCTTCAACATCGATAAGCCCACAGCGAATTTCCTCAAGTTTTTTAATGATTTCAGATGCGTAGCTTTCAAGATCGTGCCTTATTTTTCTAAGCTCTTCGGTTTCTTTTTCCATTTTAGTTTCCTTTCTAAAAGGTTTGCTACTTATCCCACCAAATCAAAACCCCCTCAAACGGCAGGTCGTATTGTTTCCGGAAAAAGTCGAGGAAGGCTTCGATAGTGTCGAAACCGTCCCTGAAGGCTACGAGGTTCATGCTAACGTTTCGCGACCATTCCGGGACAATGATTTTTCTTTTGGTGATTTTAATTGGCACCGCCCCGTGACACACCACCGTTCTGAGTAACCGTCGGCCGGTGTAGAGGTACAGCGTGTCGCCGTTTTCGATAGGCCGTTTTCGAACCTTCCTGATCGTCTGAGTCTTTTCGCCGGATTCAACCGCTTCGGCGAACTCTTTTTTGAAGTTTATTGCTGGCATGGTGTTCCTTTTTTGAAGCGAGAGGGCCGGATTCGAACCGGCAACCATGGTGCGATACCAGATGTGACCCATTACACCCATATGGGTCTGGTTAAGGTGTTCACCTGTGCGATAAACTTTCCGCCACCTCTCGCAGGTTTATTTCCTTGTGGGGATCATCCGTGTGAACCCGTTGCTATAGGTATGTTCCCATCTAAACGAAGTTGAAAAGCCAATCGCTGTTCTTGCGTTGATTCCCGATTCACAAACCCACGCAACAGATTCACCTTTCGCGCCTTTTATTGTGCATGGGTTCATCTTTACCGACCTTTCACCCTCAAAAGCCCCTGGCCAAAAATGCTTCAGGCCTCCTTTGAGTTCCGGGCACTCCTCCGCAGCTTTCAAGACCTGTTCCTTCGTCGGTGGTTTTAGCTTCATTGGTTTCTTCTCCTTTGTTATTCAGGTGGGTTGCTTGTGTTTTTATCTTCCGGCTTCGCAAACGGGAGAAGCCCTGCTGCGAGGCTTTTTTCCCAAGCAGTAAACCAATTTCCATCCCGGCATTAAATGCCTCTTTTATAATATCTTTCGGATATAGTTTCGCATCTTGGTCTGCATATTGGCCAGTTTCTAACCAAAATTTATACGCTAAATCTACCTTTGTCCCGTTATCCATTTTGGTTTCCTTTCTTGAAGCGAGAGGGCGGGGATCGAACCTGCGATAAGGGCATGACCCCACGTTAAGCCACTTCATCACCTCTCGCGTGGTGTTATTTCCTTGTGTGGATTGCCATTGGAGCTGTATAATCGCCTTCTTGCTCAAATTCCCACTTATATTTTGTTGTAAAGGCGATTGTTTTTTTATCCCCGCTTACCCAAGCCATCGCCATACCGTCCTCATCAAAAATATGACCGTGCATCTCGACCGACCCATCAAAAGCCCCCGGCCAGAGTTCCTTCAGGGCCGCTTTGGCGAGGGGGTGTTTTGTAGCCGCTTTCAATATCGCTTCCTTCGTTGGTTGTTTTAGTTCTGACATTGGTTCCTCCTTTTTTGGTCTGAAGTTTGGTTTACCTGGTGTCCGGAGACAAGGTTGGCAAGGTATTTCAGTCAAAGGTGCTTTGTGATCAACGCATTTTATACAATATCTCTTTTCCATCTCTCCCCCTTATTTCACCGGGTAAACGTCGCACATTTCCAGTAACCTCAAAATCAAGTCCTCTGCGGTCTCTGTGGGCTCGGCCTTTTCCTCATTCCTTTGCAGGGGTTTGAGACCGGCATTCTGTAGGGTTTCTTCTTCGAGGTGGATGATTTTTTTCACATGCTCATAGGCATAAGTAGATGCCCTTCCGCAGGCAGTGATAGGCTTAATCGTAACCTCAACCGCGAAGATATTGGGGTTGTTCTCGCTTAGATGCGCCGATGGAAACTCGTAGGTCTTGTGAGTGTCGTCTGTCGTTATTCTTTTGATGTCTTCTATCATTCTTCCCCTCCCGGCGTCTTGTGGTTCTGAAGATTCTCAGCTCTCCGCTTGGCCTCGTCCATGGTCGCCTGAACCGCCTTTTTCAGATTATCCTCATCGGCAATATCCCTCTGGCCCCACCGTTGTGCCCACACGGTCCGGTGCTTCTCGCTGGTTAACAGGTCGCGCAGATTTTGGAACGTGGGACAGGCGAACAGATCCGGGTGAATGTTCGGGAAGTTCGATTTGAGATTTTCGATTTCAGCCGATGTGGTTTCAGGCGCCGCATTGTCCGGGTTCTTATCACACCGGTTCTCATGCCGCGTCTCTCCCTGCCCCGGCTTATTCATCGCACCGCAACCCCATTTGCACTCGACCCTCTCATCCGTACCCTTCTGAGGCGTAGACCCTCCCTGGTGGCCGACCCTCTTGTCAGGTTCGTTGGCTGCGCCAGCCATGGGGTCGATGGGATCCTGCTTGGGCCCCGGTTCTTCTTTTTCAGAGAGCTTCGCCTTCAGCTCATCGACCTTTTTCTTGGTTTTCTCCTTGACGGATTCGTAGGCGCCGTCGGGTCCCTGGGCCATATCGGTGATGTCCTCAAGTTCCTCTTTGGTTTGCATACCTAATAAGACTTCAGGGCAAAACACCCTGGCAAAAAATGAGGCGGATCGGTAGCGAAACATCTGCTGGGACATGGTGTTCCATTTGGACTTTTGGGTATACCCGGTTTTTTTGTTTGTTTTGTTTTTATCCCAGCCCTCAGCTTTAACCATATCCCAAGTGATTTTTGTGCCTCGAAGAATTTTGCCGCTCTTAATTTCCTTGGCAAAGGCAGTACACCCCTTGTCATCCTCCTCAAACTCCAAGCGTTCAAAGAGGCCACAGTTGTTAATCAGTCCGACAACTAGCTTACCCTCAACACCTGGCTTGCCGTGGATGACATAAACATTTTGCATGACCATAAACATGTCGGCGTTCCATCTATCAGCCAAGTTCGCAGCGATAAGGCAATTTCCTACGTTGCCCTGATAAAGCTCTGGAACCATAGTGGCGGTTGAATACGCCGACGCTATCCTTTGTGCCAATTCAAACGCCTGAACAGCTGCGCTTTTTAACACAGGGACAACTTCCATTTGTGGTTTTTCAATTAGATCTGTGGTTTTTTCCATAATTCAAATCTCCTTTTTAGTTGGTTAACGGTTAGCTCTGTGATGGATAACACGATCACACTTTCTGCATTTTAAGGTTTTTTCATAGTAAAGCTCATGTACTTTGCAAGTTTTTTTCGCATCCCTCCAATTCTCGTAGTGAAAATCCACTTTCTCCTGGTTAAATTCAAACGAGGTCATAGGTGTTCCGCGAAGCTGTATGAGTTTTATCAATATGTGTTCGTTGGCAGTCTCGGCTTTCCGGGTTCCGCTATCCATCATAGAGCGTACTATGTCTATGATTTCTTCATCATGGCTTCTATCAATATGTTCCGTACTCATGGTTCCTCCTTTTATTTTCCGCTAAAAATAGTTGCTATCTCTGCGCTTTTCGGGTGATCAGACGCACAAGAGGTTAAAATTTCAGCCGCTTGCGCCCATCGACTCGGCATTACTTCTGGTGCCGAATACCGCGTTGATGATATAAGGGAATCAAACTCATCTTTTAAATCAGGTGCGACTTTAATTATTTGATCGATAATGTTTAATAGATCCCTCACAATTTCTCCTTTTTTGTTATGTCGCCCCCGTTGGAATCGAACCAACAAGGCTATCCGGCGCGACCGGATCACCCGCCACCAGTATGTCAGGAGGGCATAACGTTAGATTTCCGGTTTATGCCCAAAAATTTCAAGCAGTTCGGACAATGCGACGGCCTTTCCTGCGCTTATCAGACGAAGCGATTCTACATCACTATTGTTCGCCTCGCGCCTGTATTTGTGAAACAATTCTGTTGCCTTTACCACCCATTCTTCCATGGTTTCTCCTTTCAAACGTGCTCAGGCTGGACTCGAACCAGCGACCTTCCCCGTCCTGTGCTTTTCGTGCGCCGCGACCACACGCCAAGAGGCACCCGGAGATGTTCTACCCGGCTGAACTACTGAGCACGCATATTAAGCCGTACTGCGTTTGCGACACACAAAGCAGGTGCATGTGTCCGCATGGCTAAAGTCAAAGGCGTCGGTTGCGGGTTTTGGTTTCGCCTTACATTTTTTGCAAATACTCCATGTTTCTGTTTTTGGTCCTGGACATCTGCATTGTGAAATTACAGTTTTACATTTTTCACATCTCTCAATAAAATGTTGTGACATAATCCCTCCTTTTCAATCCTTCAACTGGTTCAAAATCTCTCTCCGCCCCCACCTGCGGAATCTCTTAGAATAACGCCGTTTTATTTTCCGGATCTGGCCACGTTGAGCAAAATGCTCCTGTCGGCGCTTTGTCAAAAAGTCGTATTCTTCCCATGATTTTAAGGGGAGCTTGTTCATTCGGCGTAGAATCGTTCAAGCCTTTTTAGTGCATGGCTGATACCCGACCGTGAAATAGACAGGTCGAGTATGTATAGCTCTACCACCACTTGTTCGGCTTGCTTGTAATTATCGAAATCTCCGGTGCTGACAGCCGTAAAGATACGGTCGGAATCTTTCATTTGCTGTTCGCAGGTTTCATCCATTATATAAACCTCCCTTCATCCTTCAGTAAAATACGGCCTGAAACTCCGAAACGCCTTGCTGTATGTGTAAAACAAGTTCAAGTCTACGTCCGGGTTAGCCTTTGCGAACGCCTTAACGTCAAACTTCTTTCTCCCTGACTGCTCCTTAAAATAAATCCTGGCTCCACCGCCCTCAGCGACATCCGCCCCTGCTGCGCCCATGAGCTTCTGAAGTTTGAGTTGAGCTTCCGCGTTGATCATCGTCGCGTCTTTTTTCAGGTCTCGGGCCTCCCTGAGATCCGCCACCGCCTCCAACCATTCCGGATTATCCAGCTTTACGACCTCGCCGGTTGATGTGATAGGCATATCGATTATAGGGCCTGCCATGGGTTCCGGCCGGACGTTTTTCATTATATTATTAAACCAAAAATCATCCGCAGCGGCTTTCATGTCCGAGATCAGATCCTTGTCAGCATCGAACATGAGATTGACAATTTCATACTTGTCCCAATCGAGGGTGATGTACTCCCATTGTTCAAAGCCAGCGACATGACAATGCCAGTGGCCTTGGCATATAATCGACAAGGGAAGCCCCTCCCTATTTATCTTACGGAGCATGTGTGAATTGTGGGCTTTGACTTCCCCTACCCATTGTGAGCCATTTGACTTAATAATTGCATCCGGCATGGTTGTGTGATGGGCAAATTTTGGGTGGGCGTAGACTGTCCCCCCTTGGCGAAGAACCTCGTTGTCGGTTTTGTCCTGGTATTTCTGTAAAATCATGCCCTCCATGTCGATTCCGCGTTGCATTTGGTTGTTAACCGGATCGTTGAGGCCCAGCATCATGTCGTCAAAAACCTCATCGGCTTGGCCGTCCATTATCTTGCCGATTCGGGAACCGCTAACCTTGCGCTGCTTTTGTATTTCTGCTGATAACATTATGGTTTCTCCTTTTTTGTTATTTCCAGAACTGATACCATCTTTTTTGAGATTTTCTAATTGCTTGTAATTTTAATTGATAATCACAAACAGCCATCGCTATAGGCAGGTCAATAGAAATGCCATGCCTTACTTTATCGCTTTCGGCATCCAACACGTCGATTATGTCGGGATTATAACTATGAATCTTAATTAACGCTTCACGCTCTGATTTAGTTGCTTCATACATAGTGTTACCTCTAAATTGTAAACTTTGCCACGATACGACGGAAAAACGATTTGACTGTTTGAAACAAAGCCTTTCTTTTTTCTCTTTTTATTTTCTTCTGTACTTCATATGCTGCATCGTCAAACATTGTATATGCCATTATGGGGTCTCCTTTACGCGGACATATTTAATGTTGTGCCCATCAAAATCATCCTCACACCATCTGATTTCTTCGTTGTCATCATCTAATAGCTCTCCGTCCTTGTCATGGCATTGAAGATATATTACGTCTGGTATTTTGAATATTGTCACGGGGTCTCCTTTCGTGGAACCACAAGGAGGCTTGCATAATTCATTAGTAGTTTTGCGATCACTCGGTCCAGCGTGCCGCCTGGCAAGATTCGTACAAGGGCACCTACTAATGTTTCAGCCTCCGCATCAAAGAACTTTTTAAGGTCGTTCAAGCTTATCTTCTCTGGAGGTTCACCTGTAAATAGGATCTGTGTGTCGCCCGGCGGTCCTGGTATAACAGGCGATGCTTTCTGAATGATTATGTTTTCCATGGTTTCTCCTTTCCTATTACAGACCTGTACCTGGTTTTGGCCAGTTTCCATTAATAACATCTATCACCTGTCTTGCCATTTGCGCTCGCTCCTGTTTTTTCACCAAGGTTTCTTGCGCACTGGCCATTTTTTCAGCATCGTCTGGGTACAAAACTACCTCCATTGCTTCAGATTCTAACGAATCATTCCAAAAGGCGGCAATCTCGTTTATCCTTTCGATCATTTCTATTTTAGTCAATTTCTATTCTCCTTTAACGTGCTGTTAACAGTTTACGCACTTCGCACACCGCAAACCTTTGCCACTATACGATGAAACAAACCCCGGCTGTGATCCACACCAAGTACAGTATCCGTGTGTTCGTTTAGTTGACCATCTCGCAAGCCTGAAGATATTTCTTACGACACATGGACCCCATATTTTTTTCCATTTAATGCTCAATTTTTCACGCATTCTGAACGACCACGGAAGCGGGATACTTTTTGGTTTGCAATCATTACAAATTAAAACCATTTCATCCATTCCTGTATCCGGATGGTCCTCATGCCAGTACGTGTTAGTGCTTCCACATTTTTCACACACGTGCTTGTTCATATTTATTCTCCTTTATTCAAGCCACACGTAAAGCTTAACCTCTTTGCCAATATTATGAACCGCCTTAACATGGAACGCCAAGAACTCCTGGAGCTCCGGGTTAGAAAGTTCGGGACCGCCGATGGCTAACAATTCTTCACCGAATTGTTTAAGCTTTTCCATATCCGGTCGCTGCGCCTCTTTTCGCTCTTTCTCTTTCTTCTCAGCCACCTTCTTGTCAATCGCATCTTGTTTTTTGTGCTCGATCAGCTCCTCTGCCAAGAGCCGGTCGATTTCTTTTTTCTGTTGTTCGTCGATAACGCGCTGTTTTTCGTCGTCTATCTTCTGTTGGGCGAGGCGTACCCTTTCGGCCTCTTCTGCTCGCTCTTCAGTCATCCTCTGATTTTCCAGCCTCAGCCTTTCCGCTTCAGCCTCTTGTTCCTTGCGGACCTTCTCCAACCGCTCATCTTCAGCCTTGCGGTCGGCCGCTTCCTTGGCAAGCGCCTCTTTCTCCGCCTCAAATCGCTTGCTCTCGGTTCTCAGGAGGGTGTGAAAAAAATCTAAGGTATATGACCCTGCCTCTTCAAACGACACGACATAGCCGACCTTATAAAGAGCATCAACCCGATCTTTAATCAAGGCCAGTAGCGCCTCTTCCCTTTCGGCCTTGATCCGCTTCTCTTCGTCCGTCACCTTTTTTTCTTCGGTTTTCAGATGGGTCTCAATCGGTTCCATGAGGTTAATCAACTCTTTGGCGTTTTTGTTATTATTTCGTTGGAATTTGAGAGCCTCTGCGTTAGCGTCCGTTCGCATTTTTTCAGCCCGGGTACGATGTTTCACCATGACCATCCGGGCGGAGTGTACCTGGTCAAATTGCTCCTGGTCTTCAAGGTCGGTGATTGTGAGCGCCAAATAAATATCGGCCATCTTGGCGATTTCTGCCTTGGTTACGTTGTATTTTACTACTTGCTTATCCATTGAACCTCCTTTGATATCGCAGTAATTATTTTTGCATCACTGGAACATTCCGCGCAATTCTGGCAAATATAAATCGTGTATTTGGGATCACCGCTGCATCCATCACCATACAGCCGCACGACCCTATGGCCCTCATACATCCACACGTAGCAGGATTCGCATTTTCGGTCTTTTCTCTGAGTGATTACTTTTGCTGATATGGTTGGCATTCTTTTTCCCTATCGGCGGGGTATAGTTTTGGGGTATCTATTCGATTTCAGCTTGGTTAATCGGCGCGGTATGTTGATTGTCGTTTTCAGTGCTCGCCAAGATCGTGATATTGTCTTTCTTCTTCCCCCTCCCACTCTCCAAAGCCCACGCATGGTGGCTGTATTTTTCAGACACTGTCGCATAATAGTCTTGGAGTTTTCTCAATGCCTGGGCAAGCGTGCCACCTGTCTTTTCAGCAAGCCAGGGGGCGCCGGTTCCGGGTCCGGCGCTTTTAACGTCGTAAAAAACCTCACCCTTTTTCTCCCTCCTTACGACCTGTAACGTCGACAGCCTATTAAAACCTGAACTTTGTATGCCTGTCGCGGAGAGAGGTGAATCCGGCCAATATTTGAGATGGACCGTCCAGTTGTATTTCGGCATTATTTTCTTCAACTCTTTTCTAAATTCATTTGAGTTCATCTCACCCTCCAATCCTCTCCATACCTGTTTCTATCGTTTTAATAGCAAGATCTCGGCTCGGCTCTTTTCCAGCATAAAAAATATCGCCGCTTTTCCACAAATCAGAATTGCAAGCATACGCCCATTCACCGGTATCGAGACGCCAAACTTTTGCAAAAATATCAAAGATTTTATTACCGTCATTTTCACACAGGGCTACACAGCGAGTAGGGCTGTCTTTTATGTGTTCCCAGGTTGTTTTCATGTATCTAACTCCGCTTCCCTCTTGGCGATGCAGGTTCCACAGGAACAGTTGAAATGCTCCCGGGCCATTTCATCCTCCCGGTCTGTCACGACGCCCATCCGATAGGCGATGATTAGTTGGGTTTTAATCCTGTCTAAAAGCCTATAATAGGTTTGCGACTGAGTATCTTCTTTTAGACAATGTTCTGCCATTTTATATGCCGTCGCTTCGTCCATTTTATCCTCCAATCCTCTCAAATAACCCGTAAAGCTCCCTGTAAAAATCGATGTCCTTTTGAAGTTTTTTGATGTATTTTTTAACAAACGCCTCTTTGTGCCATGCGGTTCCCCGGTATCTGAATTTTCTCACCCCAACCATGCCGGCTCGGTCGTCGCTCGTTATAAACTCAAACCCTGGCTTTACTTTGCTTTTAATTTTCACCCTCCAATCCTCTCTAAAACCATTTTCGTTAAGCGGGTGTTTTGTTTTTCCGAGCCGAATCCCGAGCCGAATCCGAAGCCGAATCCCAAGCCGAAGCCCAAACCGAAGCCGAAGCCGAATCCGAAGCCGAATCCGAAGCCGAATCCCAAACCCATTCTCCAACCCAAACCCCACCCCCAGCCACACCCCAA
>SDBT01005348.1_pt1 | contig 21565 bp, 15 predicted proteins | sample 2277101 | NCBI WGS metagenome assembly SDBT01 (sample SAMN10404973, study PRJNA504765) | marine sediment metagenome | isolation source: marine sediment core GS10_PC15, 103 cmbsf | place: Arctic Ocean: Southern Knipovich Ridge | collected 2010
TATACGGTATATCTGCTCAGCGGGCTGATTCCCTGGATGGCGTTTCAGGAATCGATGGCCAAGGGTTCGACGGTAATAATCTCCAACGCCGGCCTAGTCAAACAGGTGGTCTTCCCTATCGAGGTGCTTTCAGTGAAGGGCGTTATCGCCTCGATGGTAACGCAAGTCGTGGCTACCTGCGTTCTGGCGTTATATGTGCTCATCAAGTACAAAGCCCTGTCCTGGACATACGCCCTGATTCCAGGCCTGATGTTCTTCCAAGTCTTGGCGATGATAGGAACTTCGTACTTTCTTGGGGCAATAGGCGTCTATTTTCGTGACACAAAGGATTTCGTCCAGGTTTACTGTCTTGCTGGCATTTACCTGATACCAATTATATATCAGCCATCATCAGTGCCCCCAGCGGTACGACCGATACTGTATTTAAACCCATTTTCGTACGTGATCTGGTGCTATCAAGACGCCTGCTACTTCGGACGTTTTGAGCACCCCTATGCCTGGGTTGTATTCCCGATTGGATCGTTGGTCGTTTTCTACCTGGGATATCGAATCTTTCGGAAGCTCAAGGTTGCTTTTGGGAGTGCCCTATGATGTCAGATATCAGTATCAGCGTCTCAAACCTTTCGAAGGTCTATAAGGTATACAACAACCCGCGCGATATGTTCTGGGAGCTGTTTTCCAAGAAGCCCAGGCACCAGGAGTTCTGGGCGCTCAATGACATTACTTTCGACGTTAGGAAAGGCGACGTCGTGGGTGTTATCGGCCGAAACGGTGCCGGGAAAAGTACGCTACTTAAGATACTGGCCGGCACCCTCAACAAGACTGCCGGCAGTGTAAGCATCAACGGCAAAATATCGGCTATCCTGGAACTCGGCACCGGGTTCCATCCGGAATATACCGGGCGCGAGAACATTTACATGGGCGGGATCTGCATGGGCATGAGCCAAGCGGAAATCAATGCCAAGATAGACAGTATCATCGAGTTCAGTGAGCTGGGCGACGTTATCGATCAGCCGTTCAAGACGTACTCATCGGGAATGCAGGGAAGGCTTACGTTCTCGACGGCGATGAGCGTCGACCCGGATATATTTATTGTCGACGAGGCATTGGCCGCGGGTGACGCTCTATTCTCCGAGAAAAGCTACAATCGTATCCGCCAGATCGCCGAAAGCGGAGCCACCGTCTTTTACGTCACGCATTCACTGTCTTCCGTGATCGAGTTGTGTAACCATGCCATATTGCTGAATCAAGGCAGTCTCATAGCCCAGGGGGAACCGAAAGCGGTGGGTTATGAATACGAGCAGCTTCTCGGTGAAGACCGGGCCAAAGCTGCAAAGAGCTCGCTGGGATGTGCGACCACGGTCGGCCTGAAGGGCGATCCGATCAAGACGGACGGCCCGCCAACATATGTAGAAAGCGTGGCTATTCACAACTCAGATGGACAACAGGTTCACCTTCTGGAAAACGATCAGAGGTACTTTACCCGCATCGTGTGCAGAAGCTCGATCGCTCACGAAAACATAAGTCTCGGGTTTCGCATACACAATCCAGGTGGTGCTATTATGTACGGCACGAGCACCCAGAACATGAACATAACCGTCAGCATAGAAGCTGGCGGAACACGGGTGGTGGACTTCGCGTGGCGATGCAATTTGCAGAACGGACAATACATCCTCAGTGCAGGGGTCGCCAAAGTTCTTTCCTCGGAGGCAAAGTTTACGGTACTGCATCTTTTGCAGAGCGCGTACGCTTTTACCGCACATACAGATTGCCAGTTCATGGGCAATTTCAACATGGATAGCACCGCAATTGTTCACCCACAAGACAACGCGGCCCTGAGCGTGTCACAGAATTGACTTGCATGAGGAAATCAATCGTTGTTTATGCAGGAAGGTAACACAGCATGTGGCCATTTGGCCGATCAGACAAATTAAGGCGGTCTATCCTGGACGACGTCTCTGCCATGATCGAACAACTTCGCCAGGAGCAGTGGACTTCCAACAATAATTCGCTCTCCCAGTCCCGGAGTGAGCTCGATAAATTGGAATCAGCCCTGTCACAATTGGCCCAGGCCGGCGACGATCTGCGAGCAGATCTGAAAGACACCGAAAATCGACTCGACAAGAATCACTCGAAACAATTGCAGGAGAGTATCCAGTCACTGCGGAACGAACTTACCAGCAACGCTGGTGAGACTCAGGAACTTCGCAGCAGTGTTGATGGATTGACGGAGGCCATCGCAGCCTTGCGCCTTGAGCATGACGGCCTGGCCACCATGCGCGAGGAATCTGCGGATTTTCGCAAGGGTATTGCCAACGAGGTTTCCTCTCTTCGCCAGATACAGGAAAACTTTAGCGCGACAATTACCAATGACCTGGCCATCCTTCGCCAGCAGTACGGCAACTTCAGCAATGGAACCACCAACGAGTTGGCGGTGTTGCGTGAACAAAACACCGCTCTGAACCTTGCCGACGAAGCCGCACGCCAGGATCTCGCCAACAGCCACAACGAATCAGTTAATTCCTGCGAAGGCTTAAGGCAGTCTTTAGAGAGCCTCAAGGGCGAGATGCTACTTCGCCTGAGAATGGAGCGCATGGAGCTGTCGTTGACAAAGCATTGGATGCTGCGCCAACGCATGCCACTGACAGGATCGTCTGGCCAAATAGCCCGCAATGTCGAGAAGGGCTCTTGCGCCGCCAAGGCAAAAGGCAAATCGCTTGAGGAATGCTTTGGGGAGCTCGATGCTCTGGTGCCAAAGGCCAGCAAATTGTGGCGGAAGATGCTTAATGTCAATTCCGAAGATTACAAAGGGTTGCCCACCGACAGTTGCAGCGTTAAGGGCCATCCCATGGCCGAGCTGTTCAGGTACTTCCTTGGGCCCTATTTGACAGGGGGGACGGTGCTGGATATCGGCTGTGGCCCCCAGCCAATACCGTCCTATCTCGAAGGCTATCCCATCGAACTAATCGCCGGAATCGATCCTCTGTTACCTGAGTCGAAACATCCGTTCCAGTTCGCCCAGGGCGTGGCGGAGTTCCTCCCTTGGGACAACGATGCCTTCAACATGGTAATCGCTGCCACATCGCTGGATCATGTACTGTTGCCCGATCGGGTCTTCGAGGAAATCGATCGCGTGCTCAGGCCCGATGGGCGGTTCATTATCTGGACCTCCTTTGTCGAGGGAGCCGAGAAATATGACCCGTATTCTGTTGATATCAAGCCCGTAGACAAATACCATATCTTCCACTTCGAAAAGGAGTGGTTTGAAGAGTTACTTAGTAAGCATTTCCACATTGAGGAAGCAGTTCATATGGAATTCCCTGGAACTGGTAGTTTTTACAGTTGCGCGTCTTGCCAAGACAATAGTGACTTATCTGAAAAAGGCAATTGAGGCGGCAAATGCCCGAAGCAATAACACCAGAAAATCTAGCCAACATGGCCCCGAAGAAGCTCACCAAGTGGATGTGTTCACTGCCATGGCAACAGGTGATCATAGATGTTTTCGGGAACGTGATGCCCTGCTGTCATTGGCCGAACAAGCCATGCGGCAACGTCAACGACCAGCCGCTGGAGAAGATATGGAATGGTCCGGCGTTTCGTAGGCTTCGCGCTGGAATAGCCAGAGGCGATCTGGCTGCTGCTGGATGCTCACAGTGCTCGATCATGCAGCAGAAACTGTTTCAGAGCTTCTTCGGTGTCGACGAATTCGCCGAAGGCGATTCGCCGTACGCCAGGCACCTCAACGAGAACCTTCAGGAGTACCTAGATGGCTGCGACAAACTTCAATCGCACCCAACGCGCATAAGCTATTCAGGCACAGCTGCATGCAATCTGCGATGCTACTATTGCTACCAAAACAACCACAAACATCTAAGGCTGGACGAATCGGTTTGGCAGAGCATTGAGAAACTCCTTCCCGAGTGTTCGGAAATAATCTGGGGTGGAGGGGAGCCATTCGTCCAAAAGGAATTGTTCAAGTTCATCGAGAATCACAACAATTATCCTCAGATAAAGTTCTCCACAACGACAAACGGCAATGTCCTGACCGAGAAAATCCTGACTGCGTTGGAGGGCTTCTCGCAGGTAAACATTCACTTTTCGATAGACGCCGCCACTAGTGAGACATATCACAGCCATCGCGTGGGCGGCAATTGGGAAAAGTTAGTACGCAACCTTCAGATGGCAGTCGAGTATCGTAACCGTAACCTGGACAGATGGTCGGTCTCCTGGGGATTCCTGGCCATGAAGTCGAACATTCACGAAATGGCATTGGCAATCGAAAAGGCCGCCGAGCTGACAATCCCGATAAGCCTCAGCCCAATTGTGAGCTATCCGCTGGAAGAAAGACTCGACAAGTACTGCAGCTATCGCGAAGAAACCAAGGATTATGAACAGTATTTCAGCGAGGCTAGAGAGGCGATAAAGAAACATCAGCAAGCCATTGAGAAACTGATAGACGACGATGAACGGTATCTCAAAGCGTGGTGTAACCCAGTCCCAAACATCGAATTCATGGAAGATGTGGTGAGATCTGCCAAGCAACCGCATTACGTGACGGTTGAGGGCTGTCTTCGTGAGACGACCGAGGCTTCGCCGAAAAAAACCGTCGTGTTACGATACAACACCGACGTGAGTTCCTACGCGGGTTATTCGGTTGTTGATGCGGATGGAACGTTCTCGCTGGAGATACCAAAGGGACACTATTACATAAATGCGCAGGAATGGCACAGCTATGGCGACAATTTAGTTCCGGTCTCACAGGCAACTATCTCCCATGACGCCATTTTTGATATCAGTATCAAGAGGGGTGTCAGACAACTGCCGAAAAAATCACGGATAACATACAAGGGAACTGTCAGGAGCGAAACAGACTCGGCGATTGCCGTAGTTTTGCGACGCGCAAAGACCTTTGAGGAAGTGGCGGTCATTCCGGTCGACAGGGACACAGGCTCCTTCGAGGCAGATATTACCAGGGGGTATTACGGTCACAGCATAGAACCCGCCGACAAACTTGGCAGCACATCGAGCCTTTTTTGGCTCAATTGCCTCGATTTTACGCGTGATCGTGAATACCACATCAAGGTGCAGGATGGCGGCGGATATTTTCACTCCCCCGAAGGCGAGAATATTCCGCTGAGTGATTTGCTGGTGTCTGCAGATTCAATTGATGACGAGCAAATGCTGGAAGATGCACCAAACAGCGAGTCGCAAACTGGCCAGATCTTGTTCGTGGGCAATATCGCCAACAACTCCTACAACAACGTAAAATTCCTGCGTCGCAAAGGCTTCGAGGCCGACGCAATAACCTATGATTATTTTCACATCATGGGCCAACCCGAATGGGAAGATGCCGTAATGTCCGGCCCGCCGCTGGATGAGATGAATCCGGATTTCTCCACGGTGAACCTCAACGGCTACGAAAGTCCGGAATGGTTTACGAAAACAGCTCTCACTTCGTTCTACGAGAAGTCCCAGTCCGACGAGCCTCGCAAATCGTTCTCCAGCAGTTTCGCCTCGATGGTAGCGTGGGTGGGCAACAGAACGCCAATTCGTCATATCCCAAAGTACTGGGGCTTCTACAACTGGCTGGCGCGACGGAGCACAGTTCAAGCCAGTAAGAATAGAATCCAACATATTGTTTCCGAGTACCGCCGCCTGGTGCCAAAAGCGGCCAATCCGTTTCCGCTGGAGGCTGTAGAGGTCGAAGACTTCCTGCTCGGAGCGAAGCTTCACAAGGCGATGTATTCTGGCTATAAGGGGATGGTTCTTTGCGATACGAATCCAATCTGGGCTCTCTTTCAGGACAAGCCTTTCATTGCATACGAACACGGAACGCTGAGGGATTTTCCATTTGAAGATACTACGCTGGGTAAGTTGTTGGCCCTGGCCTACCATAAGGCCGCTAAGGTCGTCATAACAAATTGCGACAATATAGAAGCGGCCAAAAAGCTCAACCTGACGAACTATACGTTCATACCGCACCCCGTGGATACTGAAAAGGTTTGCAAGAAGCAGACCCCTCTATACGACGAGCTTCGCAAGAAACACAACTGCCAACATATTATTTTCGCACCGGCCCGCCACAACTGGAAGCCCGAAGCCGGAAAGGGGCTCTCCGTCTACAAGGGTACCGATCGAATGGTCCTGGCCTTGCGGAAACTTATCGACGACGGCATCGACGTGAAGATGATCTTTTGCGATTGGGGCCAGGAGCAAGATCTCACGCGTCAACTGATCGACGATCAGAAGCTGGAAAATGAGGTCATCTGGGTGCATCCAATGGCAAAATTGCGGCTGCTTGATTATTACAATGCCGCAGATGTTGTGCTCGACCAATTCTCGATCGGGACATTTGGTACAACTGCGGTTGAGGCTATTGCCTGTGAAAAACCGGTTCTTATATATCTGCGCCCCGAGATTCATTCCTGGTGCTTCCCCGAAATGCCGCCTATGATCAACGTTCGCCAGCCGGAAGAAATATACGCCGCCTGCAAACGCCTGCTGGAGGACAAGTCATACGCTCAGACGGTCGGCCGGCGAGGCAGAAAGTGGGTTGAGCAATACCACTCATGGGAAATTGTCGCTGACCGCCTTCTTGAGTCGATAACTGAGGTGTTATTGTAATGATGAAGAAACCCATTCAACTGAAAGATTGTTGCTTCCGTTTCAGCCATTATGCTGAAAGTCTTGAGCGTGCGCAGAGGCTCGGCTATGAGTGTACCAGCATGCGAGACTACGATCCAAGCTCCTCAAAAGCATTGGTATTGAGGCACGATGTGGATTACACGCTGGATGGCGTGATGGACTTTGCGCAAATAGAAGCTGACCTCGGAATGACATCGACATTCTTCATCAGACTACACGCCCGCGAGTATAACCCCTGGAATTTTGCGTCATACACGTGCTTCAGGGCGCTGCGGGAGATGGGGCATGAGATCGGCTTGCACTACGACTGTGTCAACTTCCAGGTAGTTACCGGCGAAGACCCAGCTGTCATATTCAGGAAAGAGAAACACGTCCTCGAGACAATTTTGGATGTTGAAATTCAGAGCGCTTCCCAGCACAGAGATATATCGAACTACTCTTTTGAAGATTATTACTTCTTTAGTAAGTACGACAAAAAGGACTTCGGAATCGAGAACTACGTCTTTGACGACAAGTTCTTCAAGGACATGAAGTACATTTCGGACTCCAATGGCATATGGCGTGATGGATGTCTCTGCAAAAACCTTGGAAAGCACCCGAAGCTCCAGGTATTGACTCATGCGGACATATGGTTTCGGAGTCACTACCATCTCAAGGAAAGTCCGGTGCATCATGATGGCATCGAGCCTGTGCACGAATTACTCTGATTGCCGGACTATGAACTCCGCCAGTGAATCCGTCGGTTTGTCGGGGATTGCTTAGTAGATTGACGGCCAAGGCCGCCGGTAGACAGAAATGAAACTTGTCATAGGCGGTTGGATATGTACATTGCAAACCGAGTTGACAACATGCAATCAGTGGCGAGAAAAACAAGATGAGTGACGAGATTGTTTACGTAAGCTGCTGCGCAAACGGGCACTTCTCACTTGCAAGGATGCTCGAAGCTGGGATAGCCGTAAGTGCCGTGGTCACCATTGACCCACAAAAGGCCCTCAAAAGCAATGTAAGTGGCTACAAGGATTTCACCTCATTATGTAGCGAGCATGGCATACCCATTCGCCTGCTAAAACGTTACGACTGGAAGGATCATGAGGATCTAGCTTGGATTAAGTCCCGTAAGCCGGATCTGCTTGTCGTCAATGGATGGAACAGGCTGATCCCCGGAGAGGTCTTTGACGCCTGCCGACTGAAGGGCCTGGGCGTTCACGCCGGCCATCCTCCCAGAGGCCGCGGGCGAGCGCCGGTGGCATGGTCTCTTATACTGGGCATGCGGGACTTGGAAGTGTATCTCTTCGTCCTGGATGAAGGCGCTGATTCCGGAGATATTCTCGGGATCAAACGGATACAGATATCTGAGCATGACCAGGCCACCCACCTCTACGACAAGGTCATGCTTGCCGTTACGCAACTCCTCATCGAATACGTCCCCAAGTACCTGCGTGAGGAAATAGACCTGATCCGGCAGGCCGAGGAGTTCGCCCAGCATCATCCTGCCCGTTCACCTGAAGATGGGCTTATCGACTGGAAGGCTCAGGATTGGGAGATATACAACTGGGTGCGTGGCCAAAGTAGGCCATACCCAGGTGCATTCACGCTGATGGATGGGAAAAAGGTCATCGTCTGGTCAGGGCGGCCCTTTGATAATGTCCTGGATTGGTCTCGAAGATACTGTCCCGGTGAGATTGTCGAGATATTACCCAGTGGCATTGTGGTTCAAACAGGAACCTCGCCGATGCTGCTCGTAGAGTTGGAGATCGATGGCAAGTCGTTCGGCCCGGGCAATTGGCCGAAATTGCTGGCCAGAGGAAAGCGATTTACGTCAAGGGAAAGTGATTCATAGCGATTGTGGGCTATGGGGAAACTTGAAATGTCACTGGTGACGAATGCGTCTGCTGTTCATAGGCAATATCGCTAACAATTCCTACCTCAATGCCAAGATTCTTCGGAACCGTGGCGTCGAAGCCGACGTCATATGCCCTGACTACTATCACGTGATGAGCTATCCTGAGTGGGAGGAGGGCGATTTCACGGGGGATCTTGGCGATCACGCCCGCCCGGATTGGTCCTCAGTTCAATTGCACGGCCCGGACAGACCCGAATGGTTCGCCCAGGGACGATTGCATACCTGCATTGAATACCTCCTCGCCTATCGTCGCGAAGATAAGGCCGCTGCCGCGCGTTGGAGAGCAGCGCTAAGCGTGGAGGCACGCCTCAGCCAACCCTGCCACAAGCCAGCCCTCGCCGAAAGGCTCAGATCGATTCTGGCCAACCTCGCCGAGAAGCGCCGAGTATTCGCAAGGTATCGCTGGGCATGGATTGCGGCGGTGACACTGATCTGCACTGCCTTGATGATCCTGGTTTCCCCCGCCAAAATCGCAGCACCTGTGATAGTGCTGGGTCTGATGACGATACTGGCAACGCGGAAATCTTTGTCCTACCTGAGGATAATCGCCAGTCCAATATTATCATACCGCTCTTACCGCCGGCTGGGGCGAGCATATCGCCGCAACTTCCCAACCCGTTCGGACAGGTTCCATCTGGGCGATATTGCCGGAGTGCTTCGGTATGCGTCCTTGAAGCCCCTCATGGAATACTACGACATCGTCGTGGGCTGTTCTGTCGAGGGTTTCTATCCGCTGCTGCTTGGCAAGAGGCCATACTGCGCCTACGAACACGGAACGCTTCGGAACATTCCTTTTTCCAGCGATTCGCAAGGTCGCAGGTGTGCGCTATCGTACAAACTTGCGGATGTGAGCTTTATCACCAATTGCGACAACATAACTGCCGCCGAGAAGCTTCAGTTGGATAATTATCGCTTCGTTCCGCACCCGATAAACGAAGACGCTCATCCAGACGTGGCGGCGGCAGGGCTTCGCAGCCAGTTGCTCCAAGACACTGGGAGCAACTTCATCGTATTCCACCCAGCTCGCCAACACTGGCAGCCCCAGCGCCACCCCGACTGGGAAAAGGGCAATGACATTTTTATCAAGGGATTTGCCAGGTTTGTCCGGGAGGTCAACGACTCTGCGTTGGCTATATTCGTCGAATGGGGCGAGTGTGTGCAGCAGTCCAAAGAACTGTTAGCTTCACTCGGCGCCGCCAGTAATGTTCGGTGGATACCTCCCCAGCCCAATGTTCGGATGATTACATATATCAAGGCCGCCGATCTGCTTGCCGATCAGTTTTACCTCGGCGCCTTCGGCAGTACCACGCCCAAAGCACTCCTGCACGGATGCCCGGCAATGTCTTATATCGATCGGGCTCGACACACCTGGTGTTTTCCGGAAACACCGCCCATCATCAGTGCCAACACTCCAGAGGATGTCTTCGAGGGCCTCAAACGCGTTTATCAAGACGCTGAATACAGGCGAGAACTGATAGATGCTGGCCGACAGTGGTATAGTCGGTATCATAGCAACGACGCCATCGCCAATATATTCCTTGAAACGTTCCGAGAGATTGCATGCGACAAGGTCGATTCGAATCTGTAGCTTCTTTTGTGCACCCTGTCCTGTTTGGGATGGTCAGGTTTGTGCTTTGGATCCTCGGGCCTACAAGGGCCAGCAATCGCACCTTCAGGAGTCTCTGGACAGGTACGCCGATTCTTAACATGGCCGTCAATTGCCGATCTGAGCGGCTGTTGGGTATACATGCCGATTCGCTGGTAACCGAAAGCTATGTTACCACGAATGAATTCACCTACAATCTTTCAGGCCTCGCGCGTTGGAGGCTTGTCCGGCTGCTGTTGCCGTATTTCATTATGATATGGGCCTCGCTTCGCTATCAGCGTTTTCATTTCTATTGCGACAGGGGCATGCTGCCATCGCTGAAGCGGTTTTGCTTTAATGTCGACGAACTGAAGCTGCTTCACCGGATGGGCAAAGAGATATACTTTTGGACCTATGGCGCAGACGTTCGTACCAGGGAAAGAACTCTCGATCTTGGTGAGCCGAACTGCTGTACGGAATGCCCGTCGATCTCAAGTGGCTGCGTCTGTGACGAAATAACAGGCCGGGCCAATATCTCCGCGATCAGCCGATACGCCACAGCCGTCTTTTCCAAAGGCGACATGGTAACGTACGTCCCTGACAGTTGCAGCGATCTGTTCTATTGGCCTATCGATCTCAGTGCCGATGGCGGAAAGCGTTACGCCCCAGTCTATTCATCAGCCCAAGGGACAGGGGCTCTCAGGATCGTCCACGCTACCAATCACTCGCACTTCAAAGGCACGCGTTATCTCTCGCAGGCGGTCGCGCAGCTGCAGCGGGAAGGGTACCAACTTGAGTTGGAAATTGTCACGGGCGTTACAAACAAGGAGGCCCTGAATATTTGCAGCTCGGCAGATATTATTTTCGATCAGTGCTTGATAGGTTACCACGGATATTTCGCCCTGGAAGGGATGGCCCTGGGCAAGGCGGTGCTGTGCTTTGTCCGCGACCGGGAGCGGTCCCTCCTGATGGGCGAGCAATGCCCCATAATCAACACGCATGTCGATACGCTCAAAGAAGATATTCGCCGTCTCATTCAAGACAGATCGCAACTTCGCGAAATCGGCATCCGTAGCAGACGATATATAGAGGAGTATTACTCTATGGAAGCCTTTGCCGCCAGACTTGGGCGTATCTACACACGTTTGGGAAAGCCTGGCCAAAACCTGGAAAAGCTCCTACAAGAAAAGTCAAGCTGCGCTGAACCGCCGCGACAAATCTGAGCCGATCCGCTCCTTGTCGATCTCGGCCGGCAGGGGATACAACAACACGGTTGGATACGGATAGTCCGTCAGATATACTGGCGGAGCTGTCGTGTTGACAGCCGGCAAGAATTATTGCCCTTTGCATCGAGAACACTATAACGGGAGACTTTGTAAGAATGAAAATTGCCATCATTGGTGCAGCGGGGTTTGTCGGAAAGGTGCTTTTCCGCATCTGCAAGGACTCCGGCCATGACGTCTGTGGCTACGACGTTGTAGACCGAGAAGATAGCGACACCGCCGATATTGAGCACCTTGACGTACTTACCGACAAAGTTGAATTCGCCCATGGAACGGATTGCGTGTTCTATCTGGCTCAGTCTCCATTTTACCGGGAGTTCCCCAGGTGCGGGGACCATCTGTTCGGTGTAAACGTGCAGGGTGCGATCAAGGCAGCTACCGCTGCTCATGAGCGGAACGTCAATTTTTTCTGTTACGCCTCAACAGGCAACGTTTATCAGCCGAGCCTGGCTCCGCGAAGAGAATCACATCCGCTCCGCCGTGACGAGCCGTACGCACTCAGCAAGGTTATGGCCGAAGACGCCCTGAAGCTTTTCCGCTCGCCGATGACTGTACTTTGCGCCCGCTTGTTCGGCGTGTTCGGCGCCGGTCAGAAAACCATGCTACCCGTACGCCTGCGAGAGATGGTCAAGGCCGGCCAGGCAATAACCCTTGCGCCTGCGCCACAAGAAATGGATAACCCACAAGGGCTGAAGATTTCCCTGTGTTATGTAGACGATGTGGCAAGGTGCCTTATTCGTTTGGCTCAGCTCGCCGCCGATGGCAATTCATTGCCGCTGGCCTTGAATATCGCAGGGCCGGAACCTATCAGCATTCGACAATTTGCCGAAACCGCCGGGGAGCTGATGGGAATCGAACCCATTTTCCAAACAGCATCAGAGCCTAGAAGCTTCGACTTGATAGCGGAGACCTCTGAACTGCAATCTCTCATATCGCCGGAGTTTACTCCTTTCGATGAGGCGATGAGCAGAACGATTCCCCACTAGCTGCTCCAGAGAAGCCGTATCGAGAAGCAAATGACCGCAGATCTTCAAAGGCCAATTCGTGTCCTGCACTGCCCGACAACAGTCGGCGGCAATCCGACACAACTCGCTTGCGCTGAGCGCGAATTGGGCCTCCAAAGCATCTCGGTAGCACTCGAACAGAACTATCTTGGTTACCCGGCCGACGAGATACTCTCGGGTCCTGACGCGTCCAAGCTACGCAGGGGCTTCAAACGCATGGGATTACTTTGGCGAGCGATTCGTGATTTCGACGTTATACACTACAACTTCGGAAGCACCATATTGCCGCAACCAAAGCCCCCAGCCGCGCGACAAGGCAGCCGAGTTGCCGGCCTCGTTCCCAATGGTCTTTTGGGCGCGATGAACACATGCGAACTTGCGATGCTCAAGAAAGCGGGCAAAGGCCTCGTCGTTACCTACCAAGGCGACGACGCAAGGCAGAAGGCTTTTTCCCTGGCCAACTTCGATATCAGCATCGCCCATGAAGCCGACAAAACCTACTACCCAAAAGACTCGGATCGTTATCGGCAGCAAAACATTGCACTGTTCGAAAAATATGCCGACCGTATCTACGCATTGAATCCCGACCTTCTGCACGTCTTGCCGGAGCGAGCAAAGTTCATCCCCTACGCCAATGTAGATCCTCGCCAGTGGCAACCTGTTACGAAAGCGTTAACATCGTGCGCGCGTCCTGTGGTCCTGCATGCCCCAACGCATCACGTGGCAAAGGGCACAGGCTATGTACTCGACGTCGTCAATCGCTTGAAGAGCGAGGGGCAAATAGATTTCGAGTTTGTTCTTGTCGAAGGACTTTCGCACTGGGAAGCCAGGAAGCTCTACGAGCGAGCCGATCTGATTATCGATCAGCTTCTCGTGGGGTGGTACGGCGGATTAGCGGTCGAGGCGATGGCTCTGGGCAAAGCGGTGATATGTTATATTCGCCAGTCTGACCTGAAGTTTGTACCCAGGAAAATGGCTGCGGAGCTACCGATAATCTCCGCTACCTCGGAGACTCTGTACGACGTCCTGAAGGAGTCACTGACCTCTGGAAAAGACCAACTTCCCGTCAGGGGAATCAAGGGCAGGACATTCGTCGAACGCTGGCATGACCCACTCAACATAGCAGCGATGATGAAGCGAGATTACGAGGCGATACTGGCATCAAAGCTGGGCAAGGGTGTAAGCAATGAGACGATATCGCAGGTATAACTAAATGTGTGGCTTTGCAGGTATATTACAATGGGACGGCAGCGATGTTCGCCCCGACGAACTCAAACGCCTGGGCGATGCGCTAGAGCATCGCGGAATCGATGACCTCGGGTATTTGAGCTGGAATGGCAATCGCCAGGACGAAGCGGTTTGTCACCGGCGAGAGGTTCCCGGAGGATGCGTGGGATTTGTACACCGCCGTCTTTCCATACTCGACCTGACCGACGCGGCCTGGCAACCCATGTCCTCGGCCGATAATCGCCACCACATAGTTTTCAACGGGGAGGTCTATAACTACCTCGAGCTGCGAGACGAACTGGAAAAATTGGGGCATAAGTTTCGCTCCAATAGCGATACGGAAGTTGTATTGGCTGCATTTGAGCAGTGGGGAAGTGAGGCACTGAAGCGTTTTATCGGGGCGTTTGCCTTTGCGATCCTTCAGACAGATAATGGCAAGCTTTTCCTGGGCAGGGACTTCTTCGGCATAAAGCCGTTGTACTATACCCGTTGGGCAGGCGGGCTTGCGTTTGCATCTGAGATTAAGGCCCTGCTGGAATTGCCACACGTCGCTGCCTGCGCTAATCCGCAACGAGTCTATGACTACTTGCGATTCGGGATCACCGACCACGGAACGGAGACCACATTCGCGGGAATTTACCAAATGCCCTCAGCCCACTGGGCGGAGATAGACATCGACACACCTGGCGAGGTGACGCCGGTGCGGTATTGGGATATCGAAACCTCCGAGCCGATGGATATCTCTTTTGATGAGGCGTCTAGACGATTACGGGAGATGTTCCTCGAAAACGTCAAGCTTCATCTCCGAAGCGACGTTCCGGTAGGGGTGACGCTATCCGGCGGGATCGACTCGTCGGCCATAGTGATGGCAATGAGAGCGATTCAGGGAAAACAGACCGATATCCATACTTTTACTCACATTGCCGATGGCCCTCTGGGCGAAGGGCGATGGGCGAACATTGTCAACCACTCGGCTTGCGCTCAAGGTCGAAGCGTCAGACCGCAACCGGCCGAGTTGGTCGCCGACCTGGACGATCTGATTGCCATCCAGGACGAACCGTTCGGCAGCACGAGCATTTACGCCCAGATGCGAGTTTTTCGCCTGGCCCGCGACAGCGGTATCAAGGTAATCCTTGGCGGACAGGGCGCAGATGAATTGCTAGCAGGATACCGGCCGTATCTTGCAGCAAGGGCAGTATCACTCCTTCGCCGCGGGAAGATCACGAAACTGGGCAGATATTTGCGCGGATGCTCCCAACTGCCAGGGGTCTCTATGACCAGAATGCTGCTGCGGGCTGGAGGGCTTATTTTGCCGGACATGCTCCAAGGCCCGGCGAGATATTTGACAGGCCAGGAGCTGTTCCCCGCATGGATGCAACACCAATGGTTCAGACGCGCCGGGGTGCGGGCAGATCTCATCTGGCGAGCAAAGGGTAGCGAAGTACTCCGAGAGCATCTCCGACAGTCAATTGCAGACAAGGGCCTCCCGGCATTGCTGCGTTATGAAGACCGAAACTCCATGGCTCATTCGGTAGAGTCGAGGGTTCCATTTCTGACCCCGGAGATGGTCAACTTCACGTTGGGACTCCCGGAAGAGTACCTGATATCGGCCGATGGGGTTTCCAAGTCGGTCTTCCGCCACGCCATGAGAGGCCTGGTAGACGATGAGATCCTCAATCGTCGCGATAAGATCGGCTTTTCCACACCACAACATCAGTGGCTCGAGGCCCTCCAGCCGTGGGTGAAAAATGTTCTGCAAAGCGAGCGGGCCAGGGATATCCCAGCGTTGCGGATTGACCGGATAATGCACATGTCGCGCAAGATGACATCCAAGACCGGCCTAATCGACGAAACTCTCTGGCGATGTCTGAACCTGATACGCTGGGCTGAGCGTTTCGACGTCAGCTTTGAGGTTTGATTATCACAGCTGCTCCGCCCCCGGAATTGCCGGCCAAATTAGATTTGCCAAAATTTTCCCATATCCGTAGCGGACTTCCTTGACCTGAGCTAGCGCTTGATGCACAATCTGGGGCAGGTTAGCAATGGATTGTTCCTTAGTTCCAAATCACGGGTAATTTTTTACTATGAAGCGTGTACTGCTTGTTACGGGTCACTATCTGGAATCGAAACGACAGGCCGGGTTCCACTGGCTTGCCGATGCGTACTGGCGCGCCGGATGGGAGGTCGTGTTCTTTACGGCGCCGATCAGTTGGCTGTCGTGGCTGCGACGTGATTACCGCTTCAACTACCCCATACGCAAAGAAGCCAATCGCCTGCGGTGGGTCCAAGATAGGCTCGGTAGCTTCGTCTGGTTCACGCCGTGGCATCCATGCAATCTTCGCTCCGAGCTAGCCAATAACCTGACGAAGGACTTATTCTCCAGTTATGGCGAGATGCCGCTGGGTTGTGGTGAGTCGTTGGTTGCGTCGGCAGATATGATTATCTTCGAGAGCACACCGGCTCAATTGCTTTTTGAGCAATTCAAGCGAATCAACGGCCGGGCCCGGTACGTCTATCGTGTCTCTGACGATTTGAACTTGCTGCGCTGCCATCCGAGTGTCATGGAATCTGAAAAGCGCAACAGTTCCAAGTATGACCTGCTCAGCGTGCCCAGCCGATTTATCTTTGAACGATTCAAGCACCTGCCCAACGCCAGGCTGCATTATCACGGCGTCCCCGAGCACCTGTTCGCCGGTGCCGACACCAACCCCTATCGCGGGGATTGGGATATCAACGCGGTATTCGTCGGCAACGTCGATTTCGACGCTGATTTCCTGGACCGTGCCTCCCGGATGTTCCCCAACTGGGGCTTTCACATCATCGGCGAGGTCGGCAGGTTACCCAATCGCCCCAACGTACTAGCCTACGGCGAGATGCCCTACGATCAGACCGTTTCCTATATCAAGTACGCCGACATCGGCCTGCATACGCTCGCTTACACTCTGCGGGCACAATCATTCTCAGATACCCTCAAGGTCGTCCAATACACTCACTGCCGCCTGCCAATTGTGCTGCCGGAGTTCATTCCGTCCCAGCGGACGAATGCGTTTAGCTACAGCCCAGCCGATGACGAAAGCATCCGCAAGGCTCTGTTGGCTGCGCGCGATTTCGACCCCCAAACACTGGAACCTAACGGCATAATCTCCTCAGACGATCTTGCCGGTGAGCTTGCCGGCGCTCTTGCCGACAAAAATTTCGCCCGCGAATTACCACAAGTCGCCTTGGCATAGAAGGCCAGCAGATCTATCCGGCCGCTTCCTTCAGGACGCGGCCTACCGCCTCGGCCGTGCGATCCCAGGAAAAAAGCTCTGCGCGCTTCAAGCCGCGCTGACAGAGCTTTAGCCGGAGATTTTCGTCTTGAGCTACCGTCTTGAGCGCCTCGGCGATCTCAGTTACGTCGCACGGGTCCACCATCAGCGCTGCGCCACCGACCACTTCCGGCAGCGAGGTAGAGTTAGCCGCCACGACGGCCGTGCCGCAGGCCATCGCCTCAAGGGCAGGCAATCCGAAGCCTTCATGCAGCGATACCAGCACCAGCGCAAGCGCGCCGCGATACCAGCCGGCAAGCTCGTCGTCGTCACAAACCGTGCCGATGAAGACCACGCTTTCGGCGATCCCGAGTTGCTGCAGGTAGGCTTTTGTTTCGCGATGCGGGTTTCCGGTAAGTACGAGTCGAATCTCGGGTGCCAGCCCGGAGACGGCGAAGGCTTTAAATAGACGGCCCAGGTTTTTGTGGGGCTTGTGCGAGCCCACATAAAGTAGATATGGATATCCGGGCTCTTGCCTTGGGCCTTGGGCGTCAAATGCTTCGCTGGCTCCGTTGGAAACTACTACTACTCGCTTGTCGTCCACTGAGGCCCAGTTCACTATCGCGCGTTTGGAATATTGTGAAACGGTCAAGACCGCATGGGCTCTCCTGGCCGCCGGGCGGACGACCCACCGATAATACGCCCGCTTGGCCGCGCTCGATTCGGCGGGATATTCCAAGTGGATCAAATCGTGAATGGTCAGCACCAAAGGCACTGGACACAAGAGGGGCGGATTGAACCCGGCCGTGAAGTAGGCATCGGGCCTCAGAAACCGTAGCTGCAACGACGTAGCCAGCGGATCGAGCGGGCCTAGATGGTTTCTAGTCGCAGGTAGGGGTTTAACTGCGGGTAGGCGCTGCAATACCTCGCGGGTAAACCGCCCAATTCCATGTGGGCCCTCCCAGCGAAAATCGGCATAAATCACTGACATAAGGCGGTAGGATACGCCCCACTCAGATGGATATCAACCGCCAATAAGGCTGGACCAAACTGGATTTGACCTTGCGGGTTTACTGCCGGCAGGCGTACACTCTGGATAAGCTGCGAGGGGGGAGATGAGGGGCGAGGTCTCCTAACCAGAAACTCTGGCTAGCCGCTGAGCCTTGGGCGCTATAGCGCCGTCCGATGGATTGGACATTTTGAGGAAAGGTAATCGAATGGAGTACGGCCCCGGCGGCGACGTTATCAGGAGGTGTCCGAACAACCCGCTGATTGTGTTAGGCGATATCCCCTTTCGATGTAGTGACATCTGGAATGCTGGGGTAGTCAGGCACAACGGCCGGTGGCTGTTGCTGATTTCCATCGAGGAACTCGAGGGATACCACGCCATCTATCGTGCCGACAGCGACGATGGGATGAACTTCACCGTCGAGACGACGCCCGTGATGGTCCCGATCAAGACCGGGCCCGATCAGGTATATGAGAATCTCGGCATCCGCGATCCTCGCATCACGCCGGTGGATGGAACCTACTACATCACCTACGTGGCCGAGGGCGACCACGGGCTTCGTCAGGGCCTGGCCAGGACCGATGATTTCAAACATATCGAGCGGATCGGCTTTATCTCCCAGGTGGACGTCAAAAGCGGGGCGCTATTCCCCCAGAAGATCGACGACCAATTCGTGGCGCTCTCCCGACCTGATGCGACGAATAGCATCTGGGTGAGCCGCTCATCGGACCTGACGTACTGGGGCTCTCACACGGTGGTAATGACGCCACGCGGGGGTTACTGGGATGCTAACCGAATCGGCACCGCCGCACCGCCAATTCGCATCGATGCCGGGTGGCTGCTGATCTACTACGGCGAAAAGACCACCAGTGCCGGACCTTTAGTCCGGCTGGGAGCTGCGGTGCTGGATGCGACAGATCCCAGCCAGGTGATCGCCCGGTCGAATATCCCCATACTGGCACCGCGCGAAAAGTTTGAACGCATCGGTAATGTGCCCAACGTGGTCTTTTCTTGCGGGGCGCTGCTGGAAGGCGATGATCTGGTGGTCTACTACGGCGCTTCGGACAGTTGCATCTGCCGGGGCACGGCGTCGCTGGATGACATTCTTAGCGCCTGCTTTGCTGGCGAAAGGGGGGCTTGACTATGACTCAACCCATCGGCCGGGACCTACTGCACCGTTACGAGGGCAACCCGATTCTGACGCTACAGGATCTACCCTACCCGTCTAACACCGTTTTCAACGGCACGCCCGTGAAGATAGGTAATGAATATCTGCTGCTGATCCGCGTGGAGGGCTTGCAGGGTACTTCCTTCTTTGCGTTGGCCCGCAGCCCCGACGGGCTGCACTTTACGATGGAGCCTGAACCCTGCATGCTGCCCGCGACCGAAGGGCCGTGGCAGCCGTGGGAAGAGTTCGGCATCGAGGACCCGCGTCTGACCTGCTGCGATGGTGTGTACTATATCGTCTACACCTCCGTGGGACGGTACGGCCACTGCATCATGCTCGCCAGCACGGAAGATTTCATTCACTACAAGCGGCTGGGCCGAATCTCCGGGCCGGGCAACAAGGATGGGGTACTTTTCCCGGAAAAGATCGACGGGCTGTACGCCAGATTAGACCGCCCAATCGGGCGTGGCATCGGCAGCGTGTGGATTTCATATTCTCCTGATCTGATCCACTGGGGCAGGAGCGATTTTCTCTTCGGCCCGCGCCCGCGATACTGGGACAGTTACCGCGTCGGGGCATCTGCGCCGCCGATCCGCACGGATCAGGGCTGGCTGGAGATCTACCACGGCGTGAAGATGACCTCCGCCGGTCCTATTTACCGCACCGGTGCTGTAATGCTCGATCTCGCCGATCCGGGCATCGTTCTCGGGCGGAGTTTGTCGCCGCTGCAATCGCCGCGCGAAGACTACGAGCGCGTTGGAGATGTGGGCAACGTGGTGTTTGCCTGCGGGGCGATCGTCGAAGATGATCAGACCGTCAAGGTTTACTACGGTGCCGCCGATACCGCAATCTGCGTGGCCAGTGCGCCGCTGGGTGAGATTATCGCCGCCTGCTTCGAATGAGGCGATATTGGCTCTCTGCGCCGCTGGGTGAGATTATCGTCGCCTGCTTCGAGTGGGGTGCGATTGCTCTCTTAAAAAAACTCTCTAGAAAAACTTCTGCACTTTTTTTACGGCTTCCTGCAGGGCGAAGACCACTACACGATCGCCCTGGCGGATTTGTGTATCGCCGCTGGGGACGATGATTTCATTCTGCCGAACGATCATGCCCACTATCGCACCGCGCGGGAAGCGGACATCCTGTAGCGGCCGATTGACAATCTTCCCGCTGCGCGGGGCAACGAACTCCAGCGCCTCTGCCGAGACGCCGCGCATGCGAGCGACGGCCTGGATGCCGCCCCGGCGAATGTGCTTGAGGATCGCGTTGACGGTGGTCTCGCGAGCGCTGACGACCGCATCTGCGCCGAGTGTCATTGTCAGCGGCCAGTAGATGTTGCGTTCTACCCGGACGATGGTCGTCGGCACTCCGATACGCTTGGCGTACAGGCAGCCGATGAGATTTATTTCGTCGTCGTCGGAAACGGCGACGAAGGTGCTGGTCCGGGCGAGACCCTCGCGCTCCAGCATGGGCAGGTCATGGCCGTCGCCCTCGATGACCAGGGTTCGGCTGAGCTGCTCGGAGGCTGATCTGACATCCTGTTCGCTGGTTCCGATGAGCTTTACGCGCCAGTCTTTCTGGAGCATGCCGGCGAGGTTTCTGCCGAGGTCGCTGGCGCCAAAGACCATGACGGAGGGATTTTGGCCTCTGTCGGCCGCAGGGCAGGCGATCCGGACAATCTTCTCGATGGTATCGGACTCGGCGATCACAAAAATCTCGTCGTCGGCTTGGATGATATCCTTACCGGCCGGAACGATGGCCTCGTCTTGGCGCCTGATCACGGCCACGCGATAGACCATCTCGCCGAGGACGTTCTGCAATTCGGCGAGGGTTCGTCCGTCGAATGGGCTTGCCTGTTTGATTGTCATACCGGCTACGGCTACCGCGCCGTTGGCGAGCTTGACTATCTGCGTGACTCCGGGGTTTTTCAGCAGATAAACGATTTCTCGCGCGGCTTCCTGGTCGGGGTTGATGATCTGATCTACGCCGAGTTCGCTGACCGGTACGGCCGGGTCATCTGCCCTGAACGATGGATGACGCACGCGCGCAATTGTCTTGGGGCAGCCCAGCTTGCGGGCAATCAGACATGAAAGCAGGTTCACTTCATCGCGATTCGTTACGGCCAGGAAGATGTCGCTCTTATCGGCATCGGCCGCTCGCAGGTCGTCAGGCGTATTGCCGGAACTGACAACAACGTGGCAGTCCACGGTTCCCTGCAGGGCGCTGGCCCGGCCGGGATTGGGTTCCAGCACGGTTACGTCGTGCTGCTCTTCGGAAAGGACGCCGGCAAGGGCACCGCCGACGCCGCCTCCGCCATTGATGAGGATCTTCATAAGCTCACTGCCGATAGAACCAAGGTGTAAACAGGAGTACCACGGTAAAGATTTCCAGCCGCCCGGTCAACATGCACATTATGAGTAGGATTTTACCAAGCGGAGGCACCCATGAATAGGCCCGAGCGTCGCCGGGGCCAACGTGGCTGAGACCAGGGCCGAT
>SDBT01005349.1_pt1 | contig 21565 bp, 18 predicted proteins | sample 2277101 | NCBI WGS metagenome assembly SDBT01 (sample SAMN10404973, study PRJNA504765) | marine sediment metagenome | isolation source: marine sediment core GS10_PC15, 103 cmbsf | place: Arctic Ocean: Southern Knipovich Ridge | collected 2010
AAACGGGTAGTAAAAGTACTTAAAAATCGTTTATATTTACCTAGTTTGAATGAATTACGAGAAGAATTAATCTGGTCTCCTAATCACCCAGGGAAGTTCTTTATATCACTACCTAGAATTGGAGATTGGTGATGGTATTATTCATTTTTTACATATTTTAGAAATGAATTTTTTATTCATTTCCATTCTAAAATGGACTACATAAAAATAAATAAGTTTATTCATTACTATCCAAAATTTGTTTTAGACTTACCTAGTGTATATAACACCGTTCACAACGAAGTTATAAAATGTTTAGAACAACATACAATCATAGTATGGGGAAAAAATGTACTTGAGCCTAGACTAGGTGCATTTTTCTCTGTTGGTGGAGTTAAAGGCTACCGGTACTCTAAAAGTGAACGTCCTACATTTGATATTAGAAAATATCCTTACTTGTTTGGATTGATGAATAGATGCTCAAAAACACTCGAAGTTAAGTTTAATTCATGTTTAGTCAACTTTTATCGAACTGGAAAAGATTATATAGGTGAACATTCAGATGACGAAAGAGATCTCAAAAAATCTGATATTGCTTCAATATCATTAGGGGCAGAAAGAGATTTTGTTATTCGGGATAAAAAAAATACTAAAAATCGTGTGGTGGTTTTATTAGAACATGGATCATTGGTACATATGTTTGGCCAATGCCAACAGCTATACAAACATGGAGTTCCAAAAAGAATGAAAATAACTGAAGGCAGAATCAACATTACTTTTCGAGTAGTTTAAATTTAATAATAAAATATTTGTATAAATAAATATTTATATAATTACGTATAATTACAATTTTCATCAACTTTTTTCTTTTTAGTTAAGTGGAAAAGTAAGAGACTTTGGTAATATCCCATTTTCTATTTTAAAAACTTTTTCTCCAAATATAAGAGCCGTTAGTGATGTAGGTAATACACCTTTTTCTATTTTTTGATTATAATATGCTCCAAATTTAATGGTGATTAATGATATGGGTAATACATCTTTTTCGATTTTTTGATTAAAATTTCCTCCAAATATAAGAGTGGTTAATGATGTAGGTAATACATATTTTTCTATTTTTTGATTAAACCAATGTCCAAGTGTAAGAGTGGTTAAATGATGCGGGTAATACACCTTTTTCTATTTTTTGATCAAACCTAAGTCCAAATTTAAGAGTCATTAGTGATATGGGTAATACACATTTTTCTATTTTTTGATCAAACCTAAGTCCAAATTTAAGAGTCGTTAGTGATGTAGGTAATACACATTTTTCTATTTCTTGATTAAAATCCCATCCAAATGTAAGAGTCGTTAACGATGCGGGTAATACACCTTCTTCTATTTTTTGGTTAAACTCATCTCCAAATTCAAGAGTGGTTAATAATTTGGGTAATACATTCTTTTCTATTTTTTGATTAAAGTTTACTAATTTCATGGAAGTAATATTTTTATATTCACTTGGTACTTTCGGATTCGTAGTTATAATTTTACTTACATAATAACGCAATCGTTTGGGTAATTTAGAATTATTTATATCATCATATTTTGAATAAAAATCTTTAATATATATTCTCCAAAAGTAATCCGTACATACTTTGTCTCTTAAAAATTTATTGATATTACACATTTTCTTTATTTCGTCTATCGGAAGGTTGAATAACATTAATCTAACTATTTCTGGAGGTTGTTGTGATAAATAATCTATTTTTTTGGTAATTATATTTTGGATATTTGGTTCTATTTTTTTATATTTTCTTACGAGAGAAACTCGTCGAATTATAGATTTTGGTTTTTCTTTTTTAATTACCGATACTAATTTTCTAATATTTATTAGGGTTAAATCTACATTGTGTATCTCATTTATTTTATATTTAGACCACGCTTGACTGATTTGTTTAATAGATAAACCTAAACCTTTAAATTTGGATTGGAATTGATTATAAGTTAATCTTCCTTGCATTATGTTCAACATTTTATAAATATAAAAAATATTATACAAATACTATTAAAAAAGAAAGCTAAAAATATTGAGTAAAATTAAATATGATTTATTTGGAAATACTTAAAAAAGTTCCAATAATAAATATACACAGATATTTATAATTTAATATGATCTACCCATTTGTAATTACCGGACAATCCCAAAAACATGTTATATTTGGCACATTTTTCATATCTATTTTTTTCTAATCTTTTTTTTGAATTTTTATATTCTGAATTTTTCATATGATTGTTTACTTGGGTTATTTTTGATTTAATTGTAATATACATATCGTTTTCATTCAAATTATAGTATGATTTTTTTTTAGTGACCAGTTCACCAATCAACTCTATCATAATATTAATATTAATATGAGGCCTGTAACATCTTTTGGAGTCACTAAACATCGGCCCACATATCTCTTTATATTCAAAGCAGACTTTATTTACTATTTTGCTGACGAGTTGTTTATAACTTAAAGAAGGATTTTTTTGAATATATGGCTTCATTTTTTTAAATTTAGGTAAACCTATAATTTCATCAGCAATTTCCGATTCAAGTGTATTTAGAGATACAGATTTGTTATGAAGAATGAAATCAATTCCCATTTCTTGTAAACTATCATAGTTTTTTATTTGAATTATAATTGTAAAATCTTGTACATATTTATTATCTAATAATTGATATGCACCGATTCTATGTTGACCATCAATTATATAATAACCCCTATTCAAAAATCCAATCAAAATAGTTCCTAATGGTGAAATTGTTTTATCTTGTTCGTTATACTCTTTTTCGTGGAATTTGGCTATTTCTTCGACTCTATTCTGGTTTACATTTCTTTGAAATGGACAGTGTTCAAACTGAATCTGTAGAAATTTTTTAATGGAAAGTTTGTATACTACACTTTGATTATAAACCATTTTTTCTACATTAGAATCTAGCGAATGTATAGAATATAAATAACCGATAGCTTCATCAATATTTTTCGGTAATATGATTATATTTTTAGTGTGAACATTATTAAAGCGTTTATTAATACCAAAAATATCAATTTTATAGTTTTTTTCATCAATCCCACTATAAGCTATTCCGATAATGTCCAAACCATTCTTAGATTTGTAGAAAATTTCGTTCATATAATGTATGACCCCACTGCTAGCATATTTTTTAGGGTTAAAAGTATTTAAACTGTCATCTTTATCAGAATAATGATTTTTAATATCTTTTTTACATTCACACACAATTATAAGTTTATTATAATTCTTATATGTTACTATTAGGTCTGGAAAACCTCTATTATCAGATTTTGTTTTACTTGCATTGGCTAACAATAATTTAATATCTTTTCTAACAGTAGTTTCAAATTCGATTTTTATATTTTTTTTACCAAGTTTATTATTTAAAATCGAAGCAAGATTATGAGATGCAGCCCCTTCTCCCATTGTATTATTTTTAGTAGTAATACTTATTTTTAAAACATAATAAAAATATAAATATTTATTTGAGTGTATTGTATTTTCTTAATTTGAATCACATCTTTAATACTTCACAAAGATAAATTTTTTTTCTTAAAATGTCTGTGTCTTTAGATTTAAATGTTGAAATAAATGGCCATAAAAATGATACAACGGAAGTTGACTTAAAACCTTTGGGTATTCTTAGCGAATTAGACATTCCAACTATGAACAGAGATAAACTAAAAAAATGGTGTGGAATACACGGTATACGTAGAAATATTAAAACTGAAGAGATGAAATTTGCTCTTTATAGCATCTTAAAACAAGAACCAGTTGATGCAGAGATGTACACTAAAAAAAATCGTATTATTTTAACTAAAAAGAAAAAAGTTAGTGGTATAGTAGCTATATTGTTTATAATAGGAATTATAATGTTTTTTTCATTTAAGGGTGGAGATTCAATGACTCATATAGCACAAAATATAACAAATAGTACATACAGTCCATTTTGAATAAATAAAATACTGATAAAAAAGTAAATTTGAATCTCCAGATATATTTATAATTTAAAATGAGTTCAATTAATATTTTTAGAACTAAGTATGTTGCTTGCCAAAGACTAAACTTTCTAAAATGGGAATGCAATTGTAGTTTTGATTCTTGGGCAGAAGCTGATAGATATTCTGGATATAATCATACAAAAGGAGCAACAACCCTTTTGTATATTAATAATGCATGCCTAGCGTATTCAAAAAGTTAATTCTTTCGTTTAGATTGATGCCCACAATAGTATTAAAGGATTAGTTCAAGTAAGTATATAAATTTTATATATTTTATCAAAAATTAGAATAAAAATGTACTTCGTACATTTTCCATAACTTGTTTTTCATCTCCCTTCCATAATATAGTGTTATTAAATCCTAGAAAAACATCTTTAAACATTTTTACTCCATATTGTGCCATCAGATAATCCAAAATACTATCTGCCACATGATCTGGTGATTCTATTCCAGCAAAATGTCCAGAGTTAGGTACCTGACGTGTTTCAACCTTAACTTTATTTTTAGTAGCTAAATTTATTATATATCTTAAGCGATGTCTTTGTGATTCGGGCATCATATTGTCTAATTCTCCCCATAAAATCAAGCAGTTTGCTGTCATTTTAGAATATTTTACACCGATTTTATTTTTAATATGATGGAATGGTAACAACTGGGGTCCACCTAGTACATATGAACGGTCACTTAAATTTCTAAGATTATTCCATTTAAGTCCCATAGTAGAGGAATAACCTTTAGTATAATTTACATTAACATAAGGATTTTGAATCCAACGATAAGTCCACTGATTCCAAACATGATCTGGTTTATGTACCATTGTCTTATAAATCTGTATAGCAGTCTGATCAAATGCACCCATTGCCATTTGATAATCTTTATCAGGTAAATTTGCAGGTCTTCCTATTGCTTGAATTTCATTGACTGGATATCCATCTAAAGCTACAGGATCAATATAAATTTGATTTAGTAATGTATCTGGATATTTAGTTGCATAATGACTCAAAGTACCACCACCCCAATCATCTGCAACAAAAATAAACTTTTCATCTTCATAAACAGATTTAATGAAGTTATAAATATAGTCAGAATCATACTTCCATAGCCATGTTTTGAATTGCCAGTTTTTAGTATCCTTATTAAGATTGACAACTTCTTTCCTGTTCACTTGAGATTCTCCCATTCCTAACATATCAATACATACACATCTTGCAAATGATCTCAATTTAGACATAATAGGATAATATTGAATTCTGTTAGTCGGAACTCCATGTAAAAACAAAATAATGGGACCTTCATCTCCAACCATACTAAAAGCTATTTTAACCATTCCAGATTCGGTTCTTCTGACTTTGGGATCATCTTTTACCTTGATATAACCATGAACAAATTTAGAATCATCATCTTTAACTAAATTACCGACCAAATCACTTTTATTAAATTCGGGAAAATTTGGCTCATAGTATAAATCTAAACGAGGCTTATTTCCTACAGAATAGTTTGGTAATTTTGAGAAAATATCATATAATTTAGAATCCATTTTAATATTATTTTTTTTCAAAAACGATTTATTATTTATTTTTTGTTAAATAATAAAATGTCATCCTCAAACACGTCTTCATGTGAATACGGATTTCAACAATCAGTCGAATGGCTAAAGCAATATAATAAAAATTCAAACAAGACCAATAAAAAGAAAAATAAAGTAAACCTTTTTTTCGAAGAATGTCTTGTTTATGTTGATCCAGATGATAAAAGATGGATCAACATATTTTCTAACGCAATTATCGGTAAATTTCCTCGCCATTTTAGATATAAAAATGATACTAATAGTATTCAATATTCATATCGCAACAAGAAAGAAACTATTAAACTGGATAGTAACCCACTAGTGGCTACTAATCAGTTTATCAATTTTATTCAGAATAATGGACGTATTTATTCAAAAAACGACGAACAACAATTAAATATGAAAAAAAAAGATATAGAATGGTGTGAAATCGTTGGAGAAAATAAAAAATTAGAATTAATAGGGTATTATGCGGTTAGTTTATGTGAAAAACATCAGTTATGCGCCCAAAAATATTATTCTAAAATTAAAAATTTAGTTAATATTGGGTTTATTTTAGGTAAAATAAACAATAATGATATTGTAATGAATGATAATCATATTACAGAGATAAAAAATATAACATTTAATCAAAAATATGATAAATTCATGATAAAATTTGATGATAAAAGAAAAATAAGTTCTAAAAAGAATAAATTCAACTTTGTTTCGAATGAATATTATCTAGGAAAACGTATCAAACTTAAAGATATATATAAATCGAATTTAAACCTCAAAAAAAGAACAAATACATTTGTTCAGCAATTTTTAAGTGATACACTAACATCTAATGCCATATCTGAAATAAAAATTATCGATGCAAGTGCTGATATTGATATCGTTGATAATACTATAGATACATATGGGACCACTGATACGGTTGATACTATTTCTACATAAATAATTTGTATTTATGTACACAATAAAATGATATGTGATGAAAAAATGAATTCAATATATTTATTTATGATAAATATAGTTATGACTTGAAAGTAAAATTGATATATGGCTACTGATACCACTCAACAGTTAAACATAAGAAGTTTTTCTTTAATAAAATGGCTTAAATGTCTATTGATAAAAGAGAGTTTGATTGTTGAGTGGTATTTATTGTTTATTTTTGCTCCAAATAGTATAAATCTATATCTTGATTCATTTTTTGAAGTTTATACTTATTTTTAGAAAATCTATCTCTGATAAGTTTTTTCATTTTAGCGTTATCAAAAACTCCACCTGTATAACACTTTAAAATCGATAAAGTAACATAATTACAATCTGAATTGAACCATTGATGCATAAACCTATGTTCTCTATCTGTTTTCAATCCACAGTGGTCTGTAAAATTGGAATAAACTGCACTACAAACATCTCCTCTCAAAAGAGTATATGCCTGTTCCTGTTCCCAATCGGTTTGATCTGGCATATATAATAAATCTTTAATACTTTCAACTCCATCAAGTTGATCATTAGAAGTTCTATCTAAAGAATAGACTATAATAGAATGATTGTTGAATCTGATAGTTTCAGTCAATTTCCATTCTATTTTATATAAGTTTTGTTCACCTCGAACAATATTTCTGATGTATTCATAAAAATTATAATCATAATACCAACCTCCAGGAAGTTTAGGAAGAAATGGAACTCCTGTAACCCACAATTCATTTATTTCTCGAGTAAAATATTTACCTTTGTATTGATGTAGTTTCAACTCGATGCCCATATAACGATAATATTTATCGAGAAAATAAAGTTGAATTTTAAACGCTGTTTCTATTTCTTTATTATGTTTAGCTTCCGATAAACTAGCAAATGCTAAATTTCTCAAACGTCTGTCTGGTGAATAATATTTCATACTTTTACCATTAATACTTTTTTCATAACATACCGGAAGTCCGATTCTTTTCAACTCTAACCTAAGATTCACACCTTCAGTTGGACTTTTGAGTCCAAAATTAACTATCATTTTTCTCCATTGATTCCAATCACTATCAGCACAATATACAAATGATAGATATGACTCTAAGGTTTCAAGTTCTATTTTATTGGCAGCTGCTCTCATTCTAGTATAATCACCTCTACATAATTCAACTCCCATAAAATCTTCAATTTCTTCTTCTAGTAGTTCTAAAACAAGATCTCTTCGGTTTTGAAGAGATGCACACCCCTTAATAGCATCATAATACTCATAAAAATTAGTTTTACTACCAACCAACTTGTTTAGATTACGTCTAATATTTCGCTGTGAAACTTCTAGTTTTTGTCCAATGTAATATGGGAATTCCCCAATCAATTCTTTAAAGATACTCATTTTATAATAAAATAAAAAATACAAAACAACATCAACATGAACCGCACTAAAAACATGACAACTGTAAAAAAAGATGTAATCATTTTTGACTCCAATTCGTTTTTAGATTCTATAATAAAGTTTAAAAACGAGGGAAAACATGAATTAGCAATTTTTATAGCAGTCAATATGCTAAAATGTGACATTACTACTGATATAAAAACTAAATTACTTGCTGAAATCGGTATTTCAGCATTTTATACCAGTCGTAAAGAGTTGGGAATAATGGCGCTGGATCATTTGTTATTAAACGGTGGAGTTTGGTATAATATTTTATCTAATATTGGATTTTACGCTCAAAAAATAAAAAGAGTTAAAAAAATAAAATTATCAGTTAAAGCTCCTATGGTTGAACATACAAATCAACTTTATCGTCCTATGAATCCATCAATTCTTAGATATAAAAATGGATGGATATCCATATGTAGGCTGGTAAATTATACACAAAAAGGGGCTAAAAATTTCAAATTCATTTCTCCGGACGGTGTGTGTCGTACCAAACAAGTTTTAACTATATTGGACAATGATTTTAATAACATATCACAAATAATAATGGAAGATATTTCAGGTAGACCTCGTTATGAAGGAGCAAGAGTACTTTATTTTGAAGACGCAGTTCCTTTTTTTGATGAAAATCAATTATATATGCTTTCAAATGCTTTAGATGGATCTACTGCTGGAATTTCAGAAATGTTTAAATGTAAAATAGATATTGAAACTGGATCCATAGTTTCAGCTATACCTTTGTCTTCCTTTCAAAGTGGACGTAGTGAAAAAAACTGGCTCCCGATTGAAGTTAAAGGTGAATTGAATTATTTATATTCTTATAATCCAGTTGTTATTTTGGATAAAAATTTACGTAGAACTGAAACAGTACAGGATAAAAATTTTACTAGTTTCAGAGGAGGAGGTGGGGCTTGTGAATTCAAAATAAATAATAGGGATGGATACTTAGTCGTAGTACATGAAGTTGGAATTGATGGCCATGGAAGATGTTATTTGCATCGATTTGTATGGATGAATTCTGATTTTAAAATTAAATACTTAAGTCATCCTTGGTGTTTTGAACATAGGGGAATCGAATATTGTAGAAGTATGGTTTTGGACAACGGTCAAGCTATATTAGGAGTAGGTATAGAAGATAGAGAAGCTTGGTTTTATATTATAGATGTTGAAGAGATTATGAGTATGATGAAACCGCTAGAGGAGTTTGAGTGGTAATATTTTTGCTTATAATAGATGTTAAATATGTTTTATTTACATATTTAGTTATTACAAAGTGAATAATACTATCACCAATCTCCAATTCTAGGTAGTGATATAAAGAACTTACCTGGATGGTTAGGAGACCAGATTAATTCTTCTCGTAATTTATTCAAACGTGGTAAATATGAACGATTTTTAATTACTTTTACCACCCGTTTCATACCTGCTGTTCGAAGTATATGTTGATGCCTAATACTAATCGACCAAATCTTTTTCCATTTTTCCAATTCGTTAGAAAACAGTTCATTGTCATAACAACTTATTATTTTAAGATTAGTGAGATTATTTGGGAGAGATGTTAGTTTATTTCTAGAACATTTTAGTATTTCTACATTAGTAAGACTGTTGGGGAGATATTTTAGTTGATTATAAGAACAATTTAGTTCTTCGAGGTTAGTAAGATTATTTGGGAGAGATGTTAGTTGATTACCATAACAAGATAGTTCTTCAAGTTTAGTAAGACTATTTGGGAGAAATGTTAGTTCATTTAAAGAACAATATAGTTTTTCGAGATTAGTAAGATCGTTAGGGAGATATTTTAGTTTATTATTAGAACAATCTAGTGTTTTGAGCTTAGTAAGATCATTTGGGAGAGATGTTAGTTTATTATTCCAACAAGATAGTATTTTGAGCTTAGTCCATGAGGGGGAATTTTCGCTAAGATTATTTGGGGGAGAGGTCAGTTTATTATTCCAACAATATAGTTCTTCGAGGTTAGTAAGATTATTTGGGAGAGATGTTAGTTGATTGTTATCACAATATAGTTTTTTGAGCTTAGTAAGATTATTTGGGAGAGATGTTAGTTTATTATCAGAACAATTCAGTTCTTTTATCAAATGCTCTTTTCCTATTAATTGTTCAGGCCATTCAGTCAATCTTAAATGACTTATATCTAAATTTCGAGTAGTATCTCCCAACCATTTTTCAATTCTTTGATTTAAAGACATTTTAAAATTATCAACTTAGTCACTCAATTTTTGATAAATAAACTATTTAACATTCATTTTAACAAATAATAAATCTGATCCAAAATTGAGAAAAGAATGGAATACATATAAAAACGATGAAAGAATATAAAACAAATTTTAAATAATATTGCTGGTATTATAAATAATAGTGAATTGTTACACCTTTATTAAATAACAAATGAGATATATATACCAGAACACATAGTTATAGACGACAAATTTGATGATCAGATTAAAAATATACATTCTATGTATTTAAAAATTCAAAAAGAATAATATATCAAATATATGTTTTATATATTTGTATTAGTATTATAATACGTCTAAAAATAACTGTTAAGATCAATATTAGTATCTATAACAATGTTTGGAATAAATTGACCAGTTGGTAAATAATCATCATAACATTTCTGTTTACTACCATCTTCGTAGTAATTCATTTTAACATGATGACTTCCACCTGAAAATGGCTGTAACCCATTGAATAGTCTCGCTTCTAACAATTTTTAGCTTACTGTTTTTAGAACTCATTTTTATAGTACTTAAATATTTTTAATTCAGTTATAATTTATAGGTTAATAAGAAAGAATTTGTTTTAAAACTAGTAGCTCTACTACCACCACCAATAACAATTTCCTTATGTCCAGATAAAACATTGAGACCATAATTAACGTTATAACCTTCTATATTGATAAATTTACGTCTACAATTATTACTAGATCCTAAAAAGAAAATAGCAATATTCATTGACCCTTTACTTACGAAGTTGTTCTTTCTGCATTTGATGAAAGTGTCATAATACATATATAACATAGGACGAGTTCCGATCAATGTTATTCTCGGGAAATGTTGAGAAATTCGATTCATAGATAATCCAGCATTGATATGTTCTAATTTATTGATATCACTTCCACATGAGTTTGGCATTGTTGCTAAAAACACACTTGATACATCACTAGTGATAGTACTATTACTACTATTACTACTATTACTACTATTACTGTTAACCGAATAACTTCCAGAAAAAGTTCCGGTAATAAATATACTAGCTTTATTAGATCCAATGCTAGATCCTGAAATAAAATTAGTGATATTAGATCCGCCAGTAATAACTCCAGATTTAACCCATTCCCCTTTTACATTAATTTCTCCCCACCACAGCTGAGTAAAAGATGTACCAGTATGAGTCTGATCCAATGTAATAGTATTATGAAAAGAACCAGTTACTAATAAATTAGTATTTTTTTTTAAAAATGAACCTTCGATCGAACCTGATGATTGCAAGTCTATAATAGAAATGGATTCACCTGGTGTTCCTAAAGCTGACCATACCAATTCATTATCACTATTAACAAAACCTACAAAGTAATTTACCTGATTAGGGGAAGTATGCCTTTTGTTATTAAAAAAAACATCACTGGTCCCTGTTCCACTGGTATAATAATTATCACCAGGATCCAAATTAACCCCTATTCTAGTAACACCTGCCAAAAAATTAGTTTTTATAATTTGTCCATTTAAATCAAATCTAAACAATCCGAAAGCATTACTATGAGTATTTTCTCCTCCAGAAAACAATATTCTTCCGATATAATTGAAACTAACTACTAAACTATGCATTACTGACATATCTGATATTATTGGAGTATTTACAATATAGTCAAAGTCAACCACTTTGGTAATAGTTGCTTCACTTCCTCTATATTTTAAAATGACGATTTTAGTTTTATTAGCCGTATCAGTATATGATGCACCACCTATGACAAGATTCAACTTGGTGGTATATTGTATAACTGCGTAATTATGTTTATCTATAAAATTATACTTAACATTTAAAACGTAAGCATGCCCTTCACCTTGATCATTTGACTGAATTATTTGAATATCGGACGGTGTGTTAGTTGTGGGTATAATAAATTTCAAAATATTAGAAGTATTGGATGATATGTTATTAGAATTGGCTTTTATTGAACATGTTTTACTATTAGCGCATACTGAAGCTCTAGGTATAATACATTTCAAAATATTAGAAGTATTGGATGATATGTTATTAGAATTGGCTTTTATTGAACATGTTTTACTATTAGAGCATACTGAAGCTCTAGGTAATGTTTTATGATCATATCTATTATCTGAATAATCAGATAAAATAAATCCCTCTGGTGTAGTATATTGATCCATTTTTATACTTTAATTTTTTATATAAACACATACGTTTTTATATTTTACACTTTTTTCTTTTCACACTTTTATATTTTCTACTTCAAAATATAAAAATAGTATATGAATGGAATACAGTGTTTTTAAGAAGTAGAAAAATTAAATGATACACCTAGTTATAGAAATGTGTTATTAAGTATAGATTATATAAGTTTTTAAAAAATAAAAAGATATTAGTTTGTTACAGTACTTTATTTATGATTTATATGTATAAAACAAGTTCTATTATATTTTAAAATATTGAATATGAAAATATACGTTTTACTTTTTTATAGTTTTTACTTTTCGATACTTTTATATTTTCTACTTCAAAATATAAAAGTGATGTATGAATGGAATACAGTATTTTTAAGAAGTAGAAAAATTGAATGATACACCTAGTTATAGAAATGTGTTATTAATGCTATACTGTATTAGTTTTTAAAAAATAAAAAGATTTTAGTTGATTGTAGTATTTTATTTATGATTTATAAGTATAAAACAAGTTTTATTATATTTTAAAATATTGAATATGAAAATATACGTTTTACTTTTTTATAGTTTTTACTTTTCGATACTTTTATATTTTCTACTTCAAAATATAAAAGTGATGTATGAATGGAATACAGGGTTTTTAAGAAGTAGAAAAAATGAATGATACACACTGTTATAGATATGTGTTATTAATACTATAATATATTAGTTTTTAAAAAATAAAAAGATTTTAGTTAATTGTAGTATTTTATTTATGATTTATAAGTATAAAACAAGTTCTATTATATTTTAAATATGCGTTTTTCTTTTTTATACTTTTTACTTTTCGATGTTATTATATGATTTTCTTAGTTTGTGTATTATTTTTGATAACATAATAAAGTAAAATAAGTATAAAAATAACCAAAAAGAAACAGATAATAAACCACCATGTTAAATCAAACTCATCTAAAAATTCATTTTTTTGTGTTATAGTTGTATTGTTATTATTTATAATGTATAATATGCCATTTGGTATATGGAAATTTGAAACAAAAGTTTCTTTAAACTCCATGTTAACATTTTTACCGACACGTATACCACACACCAGTTTATCATAATTTTTATATTCTGATTTCAAATAATCTACATACACACTATCAAATTGTCCATCAGATCTCCCCTGTAAGTCTATTCCAATATTTTTACCATAATAACTAGTAACATTCTTGATATCAACATGACTGAAATTTATATTTTTGACTGAAAATAATCCTATAGCTCTAGCATCAGCGCCTAAATATCCCCTATTTGGTTCATTTCCACTTTGTTCCACATGTCCTCCATCTGAAGAATCATAATATATAACATCATCTATTCCAGATTCGCCTTTATTGGTAGTATTTGTTATTTCAACATTGTGAAGATAAAGTCCATCTACTCCATCTACTCTGAGTCCAAGCACTCCTTTATTCATATGATTCATAGTATCCGAATTTCTAGTTCGAACGTAACATCCATTTTTCTGTCCATATTTTATAAATTTAGTAATAGGAAGATCACTTTGAGACCAATTATACAGTTCCTCAGGAATGTATAACGTTCCAAAGTGTTTTTGATATTCTGGTGTTAATGTTCTAACCTCATTAGATAAAGTCATCTTATAATCTGATAAAATACTGTATTTATATGTACCATCTTTATTTACTATTTTATCAATTTGAAGGACACTTCCAGCAGTATCTACAATCGCCTTTAGTTTGTCTTCGACCATATGATTAAGAACAACTATTTCTTTAATTTTACATATAGTATTATCAATTTTTACATCATGTAGACTAACATTTTGAGATACATATGTGTCTACCTGCTCGGTGAATGAATTTACAGCTACACTTGGCTTATTAAAAAGTAATCCATATACATTGCCATCAACCAATCCATCAGAATTGATGAAATTCTCATTAATCGATTTGTATATCTTTTTAGAGACACATTTGAGCTTTTTACCATTTTTAATAACACTATAGTAAATTTGTTGTTGAGCTAATTTACTGAGTTTCAGTTTAGCTTCTAATTTACTTTTATTACAGTTTAAAAGTTTCAAAGCTTCAATGGTAAACTGATCCAAGAATCTCAATGATGAAAATGTTCCTAGCACTGGAACATTTGTATCATTACCTAAAAGTTCCACTTTATCTACAAATACTTGTTTACAACCATTCATAGATATTGCTGCTACTTCATAATTTTTAAATATTAACGATTGAAATAAAATATCAGTATTACTGTTACCATGAACCCCATGATGTGAAGATAATCCCATAGTACCATTACTAATAATAACATTACTAGCAGAATCAAGTGTATCACCAAAGTTACTAGGACCGGTTAAAGGTAGAAACGGTTGATCTGCCAGTTCTATTAAAGCAAAAAATCTTTGCATAAGTCGATGTTCTTGTGATTGTTCTAAAGTAAATCTATTTAAATCTATCCAAACATCTTTAGTTTCTATAGTTATAGCTGCAAAAAATCCTAATCTGTAAGCATGACGATCATAATCAGTCTTTAATTGTTCTATGGTTGGAAACCAGTTATGTCCACATCCAAGACCCTTAAGTTCAGCTACAGTTTTATATCCAAATCCTCTATTAGGATTAAAAGAAATGTTTTCTGCTAACTGAATCCAACAGCTAGCTAGAATACGCAAAGTTCCATTGTTAAAATCTTTTTGATTTAAAAATACTTTTCTACCTACATTGTTAGTCTGATTTTGATTGAATTCTGACCAAGACAATGCTTCCAAATGTGAATTGTTATTTTGGAAGCATTGTCGTAAATAATTGAATTTAGTATTTGGTGATAAATTATTCATCTTTCATTACTGATAATAAAATGTTATTAAAATTATAAACGATTGTAAAGTGTATTTTATTGTTATAAAATGATTTATGTCAAAATGAATCATATTAAAAAAATATCCTGAAAAATCGAGTGACTAAGTAAGTTGATTTTAAAATGTCTTTAAATCAAAGAATTGAAGAATGGTTAAAAGATACTACTCTCGAGTTAGATATAAATGATTTAAAATTAACCAAATGGCCCGAACAATTGATTGGCAAAGAGCATTTGATAAAAGAACTAGATTGTTCTTTTAATAGACTAACCTCTCTCCCAAACAATCTTACCGAGCTTAAAAAACTAAATTGTTCTCTTAATAAACTAACATCTCTCCCAAATAATCTTACTAAACTTGAAAAACTATATTGTTATAATAATGAACTAACATCTCTCCCAAATAATCTTACCAAGCTCAAAAAACTATATTGTTCTGATAATGAACTAACATCTCTCCCAAATAATCTTGCTAAACTTGAAGAACTCTGGTGTTCTTATAATAAACTGACATCTCTCCCAAATAGTCTTGCTAAACTTGAAGAACTCTTGTGTTCTAATAATGAACTAACATCTCTTCCCAACAGTCTCACTAAACTTATATACTTAGATTGTGTTGATAATGAACTGTTTTCCGATGAATTTGAAAAATGGAAAAAGATTTGGCCAATCAGCATCCGACATCAACATATACTTCGAACGGCAGGTATAAAACGGGTAGTAAAAGTGTTTAAAAATCGTTTATATTTGCCACGTTTGAATGAATTACGAGAAGAATTAATCTGGTCTCCTAACCATCCAGGTAAGTTTTTCACATCACTACCTCGCCGATCGAAGATCGCCGGCGCTTCGCGTCGAATTGGACAATGGTGATGATACTATTCACTTATTCTAAAAACTATATAGAAATTCACTTATTACAAAATGAATTTTTTATGTTTTATTTACATAAAAAATTGAGTGACTAAGTTGATTTTAAAATGTTACTAAATCAAAGAATAGAAGAATGGTTGAAAGATACTACTATATTAGATATAGGTGATTTAAAATTAACCAAATGGCCTGAACAATTGGTAGGAAAAGAGCATTTGATAAAAAAACTAGATTGTGCTTTTAATAAACTAACATCTCTCCCAAACAATCTTACCGAGCTCAAAAAACTAGATTGTTCTAATAATGAACTGACATCTCTCCCAAATAATCTTACTAATCTCGAAGATCTAGATTGTTCTGATAATAAACTAACATCTCTCCCAAATGATCTTACTAAACTCAAAATACTATATTGTTCTCACAATAAACTAACATCTCTCCCAAATAATCTTACTAAACTCGAAACACTAAATTGTAATAGTAATAAAATAATGTATCTCCCAAATAATCTTAACAAAGTCCCGGGAAGAAAGTCTTCCCGGATCGAAAATTCCCCCTTATGGCCTAAGCTCAAAGGACTATATTGTTCTTGGAATAAACTAACCTCTCTCCCAAATAATCTTACTAATCTCAAAACACTAAATTGTTGTAATAATCGACTGGCGTCGCTCCCAAATAATCTTACTAATCTCCAAATACTAATTTGTTATCGTAATAAACTAACATCTCTTCCGAATAGTCTTATTAAACTTGAAATACTAATTTGTTCTCGTAATGAACTATTTTCTAACAAATTGGAAAAATGGAAAAAGATTTGGCTAATCAGCATCCGACATCAACATATACTTCGAATAGTAGGTATAAAACGGGTAGTAAAAGTACTTAAAAATCGTTTATATTTACCACGTTTGAATGAATTACGAGAAGAATTGATCTGGTCTCCTAATCATCCAGGGAAGTTCTTCACATCTCTACCTCGAGTAGGATTCTGGTAATGGTATTCACTTTATAATAACTAAATATGTAAAATAAAACATATTTATAGAAATTATATATTATTGAGACTAATTACTTCCTCGGCGATATAAGATCACCTGCGCTTCGCTTCGATATGATAATTAGTAGTAAAAACTACTTAATACATAATATTTGACAAATCAGCTTAGATCTAAAAATATTATTAAAATGAATTCTTAAATATCCGTTTAAATAAAAAATATGTAAAACAATAAAATGAGTGTTTCTGATATAATACATCTTTGGCTGAAAGATACAAATGAAAAATTAGATTTATCTAACCAAAGTCTAACAAAATGGCCACAAAAACTAAGAGGAAAAGCTAAGCTCATTATTAAGATTGATTTGTTTAATAATGAGCTTAAGAGTATTCCAGGATTACCAGAATGTATTGAAATAGATTTTAGTCATAATTTAGTTACTAAAATCGTAAAATTACCCAAATGTATTATTTTGACTGGTTATCATAATAAACTAAAATCATTGCCGGTAGTTCCAAAAGTAGAAATATTAGATGTATCCAATAACGAAATTAAAACTTTGAAAAAAATGCCCAACCTAGAGATAATGGATGTTTCTAATAATAACATAACTACTCTAAAGGATATTTACCCCAAATTAAAACAAATATCTTATTTTGGTAATCCTTTAGAGTATATACCACAGTTTAAAAGTACTGTAATTGTAATTGACGAAGAAACGGTAGTAGAAGAAGTAGTAGAAGAAGTAGAAGAAGTAGTAGAAGAAGTAGAAGAAGTAGAAGAAGTAGAAGAAGTCGTAGAAGAAGTCGTAGAAGAAGTAGTAGAAGAAGTAGAAGAAGAAGTAGAAGAAGTAGTAGAAGAAGTAGAAGAAGAAGTAGAAGAAGTAGAAGAAGTAGAAGAAGAAACTGTAGGTGATGAAGTAGTAGAAGAAATGGTAGGTGATGAAAACGAGGTAAGTTCAAAAATAAACATTTGGTTGGAAAATACTGAAGAAAAATTAGATTTATCTGGATTAGGTTTAACAGAGTGGCCTATGGAATTAAAAGAGAATGAGTTGCTTATTAAAGATCTAGACTTATTTAATAATGATCTCAAAAATATTCCAGATCTTTTGGAATGTTTAGAACTGGATTGTAGTCATAATATAATAACTAAGATTGGAAAATTGCCTAAATGTATATCTTTAACGTGTTATCAGAATAAACTTAAGATTCTACCTTTATTACCCGAAATAGAGATTTTAGATGCTTCTAGCAATAAAATTAAAAAATTAGGTAATATGTCTAATCTAAGAATTTTAGATATTTCAAATAACAATTTAAGGACTATCAATATTTCAAAGTATCCTAATTTAGAACAAATATCTTTTTTCAGAAATAAATTGAAAAATATCCCAGAAATAGATGAATCTATAAAAATTATAGAAGAAATATCAATAGAAGATGAAGAGAAGGAAGTAGTAGAAGAATTAAGCAAGGAACTTTTAGTTCCTATAGTGTCAGAGGAGATAGAAACCGATGAATTACCAAAAGAAGAAGAAACGGAAGCAGAAGAATAAAGCGAGGAACTTTTAGTTCCTATTGACCTAGCATCAGAAGAGGAAATGTCAGAGGTAGGACAAATGGAAATATTAGAAATAGAACCCGAAGAAATAGAATCCGATTTGGGTCAAATGGGAATACTTGATATAGATGAATCAGATGATGAATTTCAAGATGAAAATATAGAAGATGAGGAAGAAGGTATTATAACCACTGATGTCAAATTTTCTGGAATTAGTGGCAAAAAAATTAAAGAAATAAAAAAAAGACAAGCAAAACGAGCTATTAGAATTTGGGATATAGTTCCTAGCTACAGAGATGTACAACTAGTCACTTTACCCAAAATAAGAGAATATCCTCCAGATAAACCAGTTAGATCAAAGAAAAGTATTTTGGGTGAAATTAATTTAGGAGAAATTAAAGAAATAGAGACTTCATCTCAAAAGGCTGGAACACTAACACAAAAAGATAGAGATATTATTATATCACAATTCGAAATTGAACGAGTTATTCCTAGAAAATTCACAAAACAAACAATTAGACCATCAGAAAGATATTACAATATGACAGAATTGAAGGCTTTTACTAGAGCAGCAGGACTAACAGTGTCAACTGATTATAAAATACTATCGTCTAATTTACTAGAATGGTATAGATCAATTGAACCAAATTAAATGATAATTGATGTCAAAAAAGTACTAACTGAAAATATATATATATTATACATATTTTATTGTTTTTATTTGACATCAATTATTATAATATTGTCTTTTTTTGGATATAAGATATACACACATGAATAACAATCTAATACCGAACTTAAAAAGCATAAAAAATATTCTAACTCTGGTCTATTTCTTTACTTTTATATTCGATGATTCATTTTAAATGTATTTTAATTCCCCATATAATAATTGTACTGAGTTTGGATCGACTTGACCAGTTTTTAGTAATAAATTTACTATTTTATGGTAACCTTTTTTTGCAGCAAACATATAAGGTCTAGATTTGAACCTCATGGTAGTGGTACTAAATCTTATAACTACAATTCAGCTAACAACGATTTAACTGAATTTTTCAAATTAAAAAGTGTAATAGACAAGATAGGAGTATGGATTTACAAATCTTCTAACGAATTTTGTCCAATTGGGCCCCAGACTAAAGCTGGAAAGCACTATTATGAAAAGAAAATGGGTAAAGTTTTTGGAAGAGATGCAGTAATAGAATCTGGTGGTTTTTGTGCAGCATGGTCTTTATTATTTGTTCATTATCGCTTAGCTAATCCAAAACTTACAGATAATCAGATTGTTAAATATATGAATAGTTTTTCTTCTGAAGAATTGAGTAATAAAATCAGAGAATATGCAGCATTTATAGTAAACTCAGTGGATAAAAATTGGGTTAATTCTAAAAATAGAAAAGTTCTCGAGATAGGAGATTATGTGAATTTATATAATGGTCGGTCATACGGAGTTATAGTCAAAAAAAATCCTAAAAATGCGCTAGTATTGACTTCAAAATATAATAAAGAACGTCCATTTAAGAGTGTTTATAGTGTTGGATATGGAAACATTATAATGATGGAAGATTCTTCGAAAATTAGTGATATAGAAAAGGTGAGAAACTTCATTTTAAATAACCCAAGAAGTACACCAAAACTCACAAAAACAGTTAAAGTGAAAGTCTAGTAGTTTACTTCTTGAAAATATATTTTTTATATTTATATAAAATGTTGAACATAATGCAAGGAAGATTAACTTATAACCAATTCCAATCTAAATTTAAAGGTTTAGGTTTATCTATTAAACAGATTGGTCAAGCATGGTCTAAATATAAAATAAATGAGATAAATAATACAGATTTAACCTTAATAAATATTAGAAAATTAGTATCAGTAATTAAAAAAGAAAACCCAAAATCTAAAACTATAATCCGCAGAGTTTCTCTTGTAAAAAAATATAAAAAAGAAATCCCAAAATCCAAAAAAATAATTCGTCGAGTTTCTCTTGTAAAAAAATATAAAAAAGAAACCCCAAAATCTAAAAAAATAGATTATTTATCACAACAACCACCCGAAGTCGTTAGATTAATGTTATTTAATCTACAAATTAACGAAATAAATAAAATATGTAATATAAATAAATTTTTAAGAACCAAAGTATGCACAGATTATTTTTGGACAATATATTTTAGAGATTTTTATTCAGAATATGATGATATAAATGATTCTAAATTACCTAAACGATTACGTTATTATGTAAGTAGCATAATAACTACGAGTCCGAAAGTACCAACTGAATATAAAAATGTTATTTCTATGAAATTAGTTTGGTTTAATCAAAAAATAGAAAAAGATGTATTACCCACATCATTAACCACTCTTATATTTGGAGGAGGTTTTAATCAAAAAATAGAAAAGAATGTATTACCCACATCACTAACGACTCTTACATTTGGAGTAGATTTTAATCAAAAAATAGAAAAAGGGGTATTGCCTACATCACTAACGACTCTTACATTTGGGTGGAAGTTTGATCAAAAAATAGAAAAAGGTGTACTACCTACATCATTAATGACTCTTACATTTGGAGAATGGTTTAATCGAAAAATAGAAAAAGGTGTATTACCCGCATCACTAACGACTCTTACATTTGGATGGGGATTTAATCAAAAAATAGAAAAATGTGTATTACCCACACCATTGACTACTCTTAAATTTGGGGATGGGTTTAATCAAAAAATAGAAAAAGATGTACTACCTACATCACTAAAGACTCTTACATTTGGACGGGAGTTTAACCAAATTATAAAAAAAGATGTACTACCCAAATTACTAACCACTCTTATATTTGGGTGGAAGTTTAATCAAAAAATAGAAAAAGG
>SDBT01005350.1_pt1 | contig 21564 bp, 32 predicted proteins | sample 2277101 | NCBI WGS metagenome assembly SDBT01 (sample SAMN10404973, study PRJNA504765) | marine sediment metagenome | isolation source: marine sediment core GS10_PC15, 103 cmbsf | place: Arctic Ocean: Southern Knipovich Ridge | collected 2010
TCTGCAAAAACATAGACAATAAAATTGTAGTGAAAGCAATCTGTAACATCATAACACTACATAAGGCAGAATCAAAAGATGAGTCTGCTTGGTCTGCTGCTTGGTCTGCTGCTAGGTCTGCTGGCTCTGCTGCTTGGTCTGCTGCTAGGTCTGCTGCTAGGTCTGCTAGGTCTGCTAGGTCTGCTGCTTGGTCTGCTAGGTCTGCTAGGTCTGCTGAGTCTGCTGCTTGGTCTGCTGGGTCTGCTGCTTGGTCTGCTGGGTCTGCTGCTTTTGATTACTACGCCATGCAATTACTTTTACTGATAGACGGGTTAAATCGGGGGGAAATAGATGGAAAAGAAAAAGGCTAGTATTCCTACTAGCCTTTCTTAATTTATAATATTATATTAACTATTAGCTAGTTAAGTTCTCAGCGATAGTCTGCTTACGAGCAGCACTTACCAACGGAGTTCCGTAAAGTAATTGCAACCACTTATAAGAAGTATCGGTTACGGCCAAATCATACTTGATCATACTACCAAGTTGTTTCCATGCAAGAGCGTCAGTGTCATGCATTAGCAAGAATGCAGTGGCAGCTCCAGGAAGCTTAGCGTTAAGATCGATTGCGTTGGTAGCACCAGAAGCGGCTACAGCGATTCTTTTAGTGAATTCCCAACCAGCACCAGCACCATCTTTAGGTGAACGGAAGATATTAGCATACAAAGGCGAACCTGAGTAAGTGATATCTACATCAACTCTGTCCCCAGCGGCAACAGCACCTGAGATTTCAGCGGAAGGTAGAGTCTCACCATCTGCGTAAACCAAGCTGATTTTGAAACCATAAGTTCCAGCATCACCAGCACCAAACTCAGAAGCAGCGTCAACCGGAGTTGCAAAAGTAGCTAGAGTCGGAGCAGCGTTCGCAGAAACAGCGACAGTCAAAGGAGCTCGACGGGGGCGATTGAAAAGAGATGGTTTAAATCTAAAATCAATAGTTCCAGTATGCTCTTTAACTCTGTTTCCAGAAGTTAGTGTTTCACCAGGGAGAGTTCTTTGCTTATCGAAGAAATCAGTTGAAAATCGACTATGAATATCTGTACCCATGTAACAATCCATGGCCATACCCATGTTGTTCACATTACGAAGAGCCATAGACTCAGCAACTAGATCAGTAAACTGACCACGAACATCGATGATAACAGAATCGTCTGCACCTGCAGACTCAAATCCGGCGAAAGCGGTTGACTTATATTGAGCTTGTTGCTCTTTGATGGCTACTTGAACTTCAATACCATCATACTCAAGCGCGTTAATTGAAGCATCAGCTGAGAACATAAATCTTTCGTTTCGAGCTAAAAGCTCAATAGTTTTGTTCTTAACTTCTCTAGCAATAACTGGGCCGTGAGCAGCTTGGATCAAAGTAAGGTCATGTTGAACCTGTCCTTGAGTACCAAGATATTTAACCTGAATAACTTCACGATCATAGTTAGCATCCGAATTTAGCGGTGTGCCACCCATAGCGAAAAATGGATCAATTTCTTGACCATAGCTATTTTGAACGTTGTATTCAGTAACTGTTTGAGGAACCCGTTCTTTTATGATATCTTTCCAAAGCTTCAAGTGTTCTAGGCCATGTGTGACAAGCTTCAAAGTACGATCTAGATCCTCAACAGATAAAGCAGAACCACCAGTTAATGCGTTAGGGGCAGTTGTACCATAGTTTTGGGAAATAGAAAGTGCCTTTTGAAGGGCCTCGACTTGTTGCGCGGAATGAGCACCAAAACCAGAAACGGTAGGATCATTTGCGACTGTGTCTATAACTGACATTACTTTCTCTCCTTTTATAAGAGTAGTTTATTCTTATTCTGTTATTTGGATTTTTTGTGGGTGGGGATGTTAACAAGTTTCTTAAAGCCTAAGCTTTATTTCAACTATAAATTAATAGTACCAAACTTTATAATTTATTTCTAGCTATTAACTAAATATTTTTCGATTTGAGCTCTGGCTTCAGGATCATGTACCGTACCAGTCATCTCTATTTCGCTTACAACTACGTCCTGAATCTTACCAGCTTTAGCTAATTCATATGCAGCATCTAGTTTTTCAGATTTAGAGAACTCTTCAGGATCACGTCTAGGTTGTCCATCTGGATCTAATGATTTCTCTAACTGCTCTATACCGGTGATAGACTTAGATTGCTGAGGTTGGGCAGCCATAGCTTTAAGTAGTTTATTTTGTTCATCAAATGATTTTTGGAGTTGATTGTTTTTCTCAGCAAGACCTGAAATAGCTGAACTTACAGCCGATTTTATTAGATCTTCTTGCTCTTGCTTAGCTTTTTTAAGAGCTTCAGCTTCAGCTTGAGCTTTTTTAAGAGTTTCAACTTCAACTTGAGCTTTTTTAAATTCTTGATACTCTTCGAATTCGTCTTTTGTAACCTCAGTTCCATCTTCTGATTTCTTAAAAGGTCTTACGGCCGGGGCTTTAGGTGATTGTTTCATACGGCCTCTTCCTTCTGACGTTTGATCTACTGAAGTAGCTTGCTTATTAGCTTCTTCGTTTTCATCTTCAACTCCATCTCTCTCAGTAGTGGAGTCATCATATTGAGATTCTCTCCGTCCATCCATATCAACTTGGGGAACATCCGAAATCTGAGCTGGTCGACCAGCACCTCGTGCATAATCCATTTGGCCTTTGGGGGCTTGAGCAACAGCCGCATCAGCGGTAGTTTGTGCATCTTGAGCAATGTCTATAGACTTCTCTACATCGTTATCGGCGAAAACATCGTCAATAAGGGCGTCGATGGCAGCTGCCTTTTCGAGCTCTTCCGCGTTTTGGGTTGGTTCTGTACTCATGTTTTACTCCTAAAAGTCGGTTGACTACTTTAAATTATACCTAAACTTCAATTTCTTCGTTTAAGTTAAGTACCTACGCCTGGGCGGACGTGACTTCGATCTTCGCCTTCTTGTATAGCTGCATCAGCTTGAGCTCTAATTTGATCCTTAGCTTTCTTATCTGCTCCAGATTCTCGAGCTAATTGAGCTAATTGAGCTCTATTTTTACCCTTATTGTCACCATAATCAGAACGCTGACGAGCTTCCTCATATAGTTTGTGTTCACGCTCTTTAGGATCTACTTGTTTAATACGTATACCTTTACCTAAAACATCCTTTTTCCAGTTCTTTGCAGTCCATTGTCCATTCTTTACTCCGTGATGGACATGGTCCTTAACTACATCGCGTAAGTCAGATTTATCGTGATCAGATATATTCTCACCGTTACCTGAAGCTATGTCTGAAGCTAAGTCATGCAAATCAGAATGATGCATAGTTCTTAAGTGGCTATCTATCTTTTCCATATGATGGGCATGATCACCATTTAGGGGGCCTGAACCTTTACGTTTTCTAGGCATTCTATCGGGACCGCGTCCTTTACCAAACGATTCTTTGATATCCGGAAACGTGGCTTCTAAACGTTCTCTAACAGCTTCCCATAATTCAGATGGGGTAGAATTGGGATACAATACTTTCAGCTTACCTAATACGTTCAACATATTAGATTTATACATATTTTTAGACATTTTCTTGAGTTTTTTCTTCTTCTTTTGAAGTGCCATAGGAATAGGATCTTTATCCATATCCTCTTGAGCTAGAGCTTCTCCGCCTGAACGATCGGCTGGAGCTTTTAAACCGGCAGCACCTGCTCCTAAGGCTTTTTGCATCATAGCCATGACTTGCGCAGTTGTGAATGTAACTTCACTATCTGAAATATTTTCATTTTGGACCGTTTCTTGAGAATCGAATTCTACGTTTCCACAAGACATGGATTTGACTAAATCTGCATATGTGTCTTGGTTTACTGGAGAAAAAGTCACAGCTACCGCATTTATGCGACACTTTTTAATAATTTTATGATTTGTAGGATCGCGCTCTAATATAACTCCCTCAACGGATAGCCCGGCACGCCCAGTATCGCCCTCTCCTAAGGAAGACATAACCTCTTGGACTGCTTTAGCTCTACTATGGTTTTTAAATAAACGACCTTCTATATATAGTCCTTTTTCACCCCGACTATAACCGTCTAAAAGCCCTATCATATTTTCGGGACCCTTGCCGTGGTCAAAATTTATTATGCCCTTCTTCTTATCTATAGGAGTTAGATCCATTCCACGCTGCAATATAGTTTCGCCCTGTTGATCCATAACTTCCGTAGAAGCTAGTCCTCGAATCTTCCAATTACCATCTTTAGCTTTTTCAAGTTCAGCTGGCATGACAAATTTAAACGTATTATTCATTCTTTATATCCCTATTACGGTACCAACCTGGGAAGTTAACAGAAAAGCTGTTCCATATAGTTTAAATTATATCTAACCATAGGCTTTTTTATTTGTAGGGATCGTTGGTATCTTCGCTAACGTAGCCATCCTCAACAGACACAATATCCTCTAGATCATCGTTATCTATCTCTCTTAGTAGATCCATAGCTCCATAAACGCTCAAGGCGTTGGTCAGTTCTTCGATAGCTTCTTTCAATACGAAGTGAGTCTTAGTATTTGACCATCCGAATAATTGAGCTAATTCAGATTGTACTAGCTCAGGCATGACTCCATCTGAACTGGATTTATCATGGACATATTTCCAAAAACAGTATTTATATTCTTTGGAATTTATCCACCACGGACATTTAGGTTCGTCTTGAACCCTCTTCGATTTGGTACTAATCGAAGGTTTACCTTGTTCACAAGGTTTCTCAGGTAAAAATTTTAATAATCTAGGACACGTTCTCCAAAAGTTATTTAAGTCTTTTAACGGAGCAGGTGTTTTTATTAATTTCAACTTTTTATCGTCCATATCTCAGTTGCTGCCTCAAAAGATTAGTTACTGGGGAATACTTTGTGGAAGTTCTGCATATTGTCTCTAGATATGAATTCTTCGATAAACCTTATTTTGTTCCTAAATGCTAGATTAAATACGTACGCTACATATTTTTTATTTTTTTGAGATATGCGCTCTAAATTTATCTTAATGGGAGCCTTAATTAGAGGACATTTTGAGAACAGTACCGTGACTGGTCCATAGAATGTCGTAAATTTCACTTTCTCTGTTCCATCTAGAGATTTACCACATCTGATTAGTATTTGCTCATCAGCTGCTTTGTCATCTACTGCATCAAAACCATGAACCCAATACTCGGGGTTAATTAAAGATTGGTAGTCTTTCATAGACAGCGACATGCGAGTGCTTGATTTATGTTCCAAATAATCTACGGCTCTTTTGACCATTTTATACCTAGACTCTAGTTCGCCATTAATTTGCCCGCTTAATCTGCCTATACTAGCACGGTGACTCATTAAGGTCCCGTTGGTGACTATATACCGTTTATCTAAAGTCTGAACCATCATAAATCCCATGGAGGCAGCAAATAGAGTAACCGTATTAACCTTTTGAGGTAAAGCTTTAGCAAATTGAATAAAATCTAATCCATCAAATATAGATCCTCCTGGAGAATCAATCGCTAAAAAGATGACATCATGTTTTTTCAAGCGTCTAGACATAAAAGTCATTTTTCTCATTACATCTGATACTGTTTGTTCGGTAACTGGACCTCTAAATACTACCGTGTTCTTAGCCTGAAGGGTAATGATTTTTTTGACGTTATATTCCTTAACTAATCCAGTTTCAATTTGGATAGTTGGCTTTGAAATCTTATCCTCTTTGTATAGTTCAACTATTTCTTCTTTGGTCTCTTTATCTCGAAGCAATTCGCTGGTATATGGTACACCAACTAATAAAGTTATTACCAATCCAATAGCTATCAACGCTTTTGACAACATCTAGTCCTCCTTGAACTTAGCTTATTTTTGTATTTATTTTTTGAGTATAAACTTCTTCTAGCATGTAATCGCAGAATACAATCTGTGATGTCAGTGCTCTGACTAAGGACAGTAACGTGGGACTATGCATCAAAGTAATTCTGAGCAAATCTCTTAATTGCTGACGTTTCCGTAATATCCTAATGTCTAAACTGTCCATATAGAATTATACCTAGATGGACTACGAAAGAAACTAAAATTAGTCGATATTATAGTTTTTAGAGCATTTGGCGCGCCACGAACACGTATTGCACCACTCAGGTGTTTTAGGCGGGAGTTCTTTTTTAGTAGTATATTCTAATAAGTTATTGATCTTATTAACAGTTTTTATAAATATAGGCTTAGCTTGCTCAATAGTATACACAAACTCTTTCATCAAAAAGTGAACCATATTATTGCGATCAACGTATACAAACCTCATACCTATAGCTTCCGTAAAGCCGTCCAATTCTTTTATATGTTTATACCTACCTTCTTTTAAAAGCTTATTAAAAACAAATAGATAAAGAATCGCTTGTTCTAAATGTGGAGACTTGGGTTTCTTGAGCTTAGGAAATGCTTTATCAGTACATGATTTATACTCACCAAGCCAAAGTTCTCCATTCAATATATAGACCCCATCTATAAATCCGCTCTTAACCCCTAATTCAGGACATTTAATAGGAAACTCTTGATTCGGTGCTCCAAATTTAATTGGAATAGAACCATCCTCATCTATATAATCAATTAGTATACCTTGATTACGGTAAGCATTACTTAAGATAGTCCCTAAGCCATCACCCATCTTGCCCATTTTTTTAATATCTGGAGTTACATCGAAGTCTTTAGGTACTTTGAACGCACCGTAATAGATCTTACGCATGCATTTAGATCCAATTTCAGATGGTTTCACATTAAATGAATTAGGTTTTGGATCCTTAGGAGGATCAGGTTTGAGAGTATCATAGAAAATACTAACCAGATTCTGGTTAGAAGAGCTCATCTACAACGCCCATCTTTAAAAGCTGTTCAGCTGTAAAATATGCATCTATACCAACTCCATTTTTTAGCCAAAACTCAGCATCCTTTTTAGAGAGTTGAGCCATCCTATTAGCCCATAATTTCTCTTCGCGTTCTACTTGCTTAACAGTGGCTTTGTTTTGAGAATGTTGACCATCCATAAGGTATGAACTTTCATGCCACATGAGGAATCCTTCGGTGGACATTTTTCTTTTCTTACCTGATGCTAGAATTAAGGTGGCTGCGGACATTACTTGCCCATAACCTTTAGTTACTATTTGACATGTACATTCTTTCATACGACCTGTTATGGCCATAGCTTGATAGGTGTCTCCGCCAGGACTATTGATTTTAATAGTGATTGCTTTTTTAGAAGATGCTTCCATTTCAGTTAAACCGAAATCTAAAATGTCATACATGAATTCATCGACTTCACCAGTAAGACTAATTATACGACGAGAAAAATCTACGCCATACTCAACCATGTAACTTAATAACATGGCAGCATGCGTAAGTTTGTTATCTATAGACGTATTTTTGGTTCCTACTTCTGAGATGGTGTTATTACGTTGTGGACGTGGACCATTACGGCGTTTGTGTTGTTTCCGTCTCTGTTTTTTCACTTAAAGGTTCCTCTACAATAGCTAATACATTATCACTTTCCATTACTTCAATATCCGCGCCACCCATACGTACTTGTTGTCTCTCCGTTCCGTAATAGACTTTGTCACCTATCTCTAAATCTTTTTCAGCTTCGTCACCTAAATAACGAATGATTCCTAGAGAATCAGCTACCTCAGGCATAATGATGCCTCCTTGTTTCTTGGCAGCTTTACCTACTTTCTCTATACCAATCTTATTACCCCTCATTACTATTGGCATTTGATTCCTCCTTATTAAGCGACTTAGGTTCCTCTCTCACGCTGCCTGGAGTGTTTACAACCTTAGCTGCATGATTCTCTATATCCTCCTGAGTTATAGCACCTTTACTCTCAGCGATAGCTGCTTTAGCTTCTGCTTCTATTTTAGCTTTCTGCTCAGCCTCAGCTTTTAGGTTTCTAGAGATACGGTTGACTGTTAATTTCGCAACCATAGTTTTATCTTTTCCAAATTCAAGTTCTTTGACTTCGCTAGTTTTCATGTTGAGTAGAGCATTCTCAAGTTCCATGCCTACAGTTCTACCAGTTCCAACTTGATCAATTAAGAGTTTAGATGTACCTTCGTACTTATCTTTATCTTTAGCTTTGGTAGAAATTGAGATTCGTACTCTATCACCTTTCTTAACAATATTAACTTCGTCTAAATTACGAGCTTCGTCTTCTATAGTAGCTATCCGTGCTGCTAGAACATCTTTGCTAATATCTTTGAATTTCTCTATGACTAGTTCTTCTAGTGTCCTCACCCGTACGTACAAGCTTTCTAAAAGATTCTTTTGCTGATTAGCTATATCTTGTGCCGCTGCGTTAATCTCAGCATTGATATATGGCTTAAACTTATTTAAAGTTTGGGTAAGCATATGTTGCTCAAAAGATTGAGTTTGCTGTTTACGTCCTAATTTAGGAGACTTATTTTTGCGCTTATTTTTTTGCTTTTTAGCCATTTATTTTCCTCCAAATAGTTTAGTGAATGCTAATTTAATATAACCCCAAAACGATCTATTGTACATGAATACTAGAGCTTGTTTAGTATCTGCTAGTTCTAACTGGTTCGATATTAGTTGCTTTTCTAACCGGTTAACATATTTGTCAACTAATTCTAGGGTGCCTAAAGCTGAGACTGTCAACATTCTTTCTTCGCCACCTAGCTTGTACGCAAAATATCCAGCTTTACCTGGACCTAATTTATTCTGTTCTTGGAATATCCGGACGAAAGCTACTAATGCTTCCGCATCTGAAATATTAAAAGACTTATCATCAAATACGTCTCTTAGTGTTTCTCTAAGTAGTTTTTCTCTTAGAAATGCTTCATCACTGAAGAATGCTTGATTAACATCATCAATTTCTTTATCTACTTGATCTTGCATCGGTTTAATCTTAGCGGCCAGTTTAGGATTATTTTTAAGTTTTTCCTGAACTGCACCGTGCTGTGCTTCCAGAGATTGAATACTATCTGAATCTTGGCCACCATAAAATCCATCTTTACTCATAATAAACTCACATTTCCAAGCGGAACTTGTATTGTTGGACCGGTATCAGTTCTAACCACCACATTAGGAGCGTCTAAACCTACAACTTCTCCGGTTATTTGCATACCTTTGTTATTTGCTACAGTAACTTTTTTATTAGCTAAATGCCGATTCTCTAAAGCAAAACTTAATTTATCGTGATCCTCAACTACTTGCTTTTTAGGCGTAGTAGTGCTTCCATATGGGTCATTGACAGGTGGTGTATTTGATTTCAAGCCTTTAGCCTTAACTCGGTTGACCATACTTCTCACTACATTTAAATCTTCTTGCGTAAATTCGCCTTCTAACTTAACTATATTAGCAGTTTCAGTACTGCTTTCAATACCACCTATCGTTTGAGTGACAAAATTTTCTAACAAAGAAATAACGTCTTCCTTGACGTCTTTGAAATCGGTGTTATCATATTTCTTCGCTGAATCAAGAATATGATTCAGAAACTCAATCCGTTTGAGTTTAGTTTGAAGTTCTTGTATTTGATCATTTATTTTGGACATTACACATCTCTTTTAGTTTTAACTGGATTAAGTTACTCAGCGTGGATGCAGCAGCTACCCCTGCCCATATAGCAACAGCTGTCCATGTATGCACCTCTGTATAGTACTCTATAAGGTTAAATGCACCCATAAGGGGTACTAAGCTTACCATAAAAATTATTAATTTAGTAGTCACTGGGAATTTATTCATACTAACTCCACGTGTTCCCAATCTAGGAGATTGGTTTTTTCAACGGTTAATACATTATGAAATAATAATTGCATACTATCTGGATCAACTTCTTGTATGTCCAGTGTTATAGATTGGGTGGTTTCGTGGTATTCAAAGATGACATATATATGCCTTCCAGTTTTCTTATTCAAATAGATCTCTCCAGCTTGAAACACCATGATTCTATTATAAACTAGAAGCTAAGAAAAGTAAAACTATTTTGATTAGGACTTAAAAATATAACCTTTGTGGGACTTCATCTTACCTCTAAGGCACTTACATACCCCAGATCTGTCAATCCCTAAATCATTCGCACAAGTCTTTTTACCGTACCAACTACCTACGAAGTCTAAAGTATCTTTTTTAAATACTCTAAATAGTTTATTAGATCCCTTTACCTTAGCCATGTTGTCTTTGTACTGCTGACTATATACCTTGCCTAATTTAGCTTTTGATAGCTTTGCAACATGATCTTCTGATAACTTTTTACCTTTATTCCATGGGGATCTTCCCAAACCAGCTTCGCTTATACGTTTCCTAGTTTCGTTAGAAGGATTCTTTTTGGCTATAGACACTTTTAACCGTGTTTCATCAGTCATTGGAATACCCTTATTCCAAGGAACTAAACCAGAGGTGCCTTCGCCTCCCTGCGTAAAATTAGCCTTACACTGACCTTTATTTTTATACTTAGCTATAAAAAATTTTTCTAATTTAAAGGCATCCTCTTCGTGTAAATGGTCTCTTATAATACTAATTTTATACGGAGTTTTCCCAACTATCCGCATCCAGTATTTGTTCCTTTTAGTATGTGATGCTCTGTTACCGTGGCCTTTTCCTATATAGAAAACTTCTCTGGTATCGAGTCTAACATGTTTATATACATAGAATTTTTTAGTATTCAAGGTTTCCATTAATAAAGTCATTCCAGTTCTCGAGACCTATATAAGTGACATTTCCTCCAGGTTCTAACGCGAATCCGGGTTTTAATTCTATAATTTGACTAGTTCTCGTATTTACGTGCGTTGCACCTATAACTGGTTTGAACTGGTCAGCTTTTAAACCATAGTTACTACCATTAGAAAGTAAACTACTTAATTTGTATAGTTTAGGAATTTGCCCCACATCACCATAGAAGCGTCTACAAAATTTACATGTCAGGGAATCTCCAACGATAACGCGAAAGACGTATATGTCTTCTGGATCTTTATCTCGATTATCAGTAACTATGCGATCAACTGAACCGGCTCCGATGGCGTTACTCATTTCAGTTAAAGCTACGCGTTGCCAATCTCTAGAAGCATCTCTAGACGTGTCTCTTAGTAGTTGTTTAACTCTTCCTAGAGATGATTCTTTAACTAATTGATCAGCGAGTTCAGACCGTTCTAAATGTTGCAAAGCTCCCATTTTATAATTAACATTATTTTGACGGATTATATTCTCGATTCTAGTAGATACGTCTAACTTCATCTTCTCGATATGTTGCTTCGTGGTTTGGTTTAAGTGATCAACTGTGAAGTCATTAGCAGCACCTTGAGGTTTGATTCCAGACACAGATTGCTGGTTCTTCATATCACCAGTTGAAGTGGGGGTATTTTGGTCTATTGGATTGTTAATGAAATTATGGTAATAAAGAGCAGCCAATAAAGAATCATTGTTAGATGTGTCATATCCAGCATTTTTTAGTTCCTCTAATTGTGGAGCATCTAAAAGAGAGCTTCCTAAGACTGATAGTATTAGTCTAGAGTAATGCTTATTAACTATCTTTCGAATGATGTCTATTGTGTTTTGTGATGTAACCATATATTACCTAAGTAAACATTGCTCTAAATCTAGTCCAGTAAAGTGATCAATATCTGTGATGCGACCATCCACTATTGCTATATCACGTCTATAATTTGCTTCAATCTCTGAATCATCTTTAAAGACTTTATTTTCAAATTTAAAAATAGTGCATAAGTCAGTGTTCTCTACTCCAACTAATTTAGTATTTTCTGGAAGATTATTCACAACATCGGATAATACTCTTACTTTCAAACCAGCTCTACTGGTAATCGTATCTAAACCTAAATATACTTTAAAATTAGCAATTCCCATAAATAGTCTCCTTTACGTATACTCTTGATCGAGTGCATCTCTTATTTCCTGCATCATATCTGTGTAAATATCATCGTGAACTTTAGCCATTTGTTGACTAGCATCAATCATAGCTGCATCTTCAAATGATTCTCGGATATGAGTATCTCCTGAATTTTGTAAATCTAATGCCTTAGACAAAGCGATATGAGCGTCTAATTCGGTTTCATCTTTATCTAGGGTGATTTTTACTTCAGCCATTAGTCTTCTACTTTGTAATATTCAATCTTAACTCGTTTAGCTTTCTTCTTTTTAGCTTTAGCTTTCCGAAGGGTACTTTTGAATAGGTTTAAGTTCTTTTGATTTTGAACCTTAGCTATACGCATGGATCTCTCAACTTTCATACGAGCTATCTTTTGGGCCTTGGCCACATTGTTAGGACCTTCTTCAGCGTCTTCAGGTCTCATCATTTGAGTCTCTAAGTTAGCATCATTATATATGCTTTCTTCATCTTCATCAAAATTGAAAGCTTCATCTGTATCTTCTTCTGGATCACCCATTTGATCCATTGCGTCTTGTTGAGCTTTCTCTTGGGCCTCAACGGCTTTATCTGAGAATTGAGCATACCATTGCATATACTCAGGACCTAGTATCACGTCATCCATGCCAGGAAGTGGTGGTAGTCCATCTTCATCTCTAAGCTCGTTTACCGTCTTTTTGAACATACGCTCTAGAGATTGGCGATCCAGTGATTCTTTTCGATCTTCAACTGAAAGACCGGTGAACTCAATCACAAATCGGTCATCGAATGCTTTTACAACATTTTCGTTTATATAGTTCTCTAGATGCCTTATTAACGGAATCAATCCTTTGTCTTTAGACAGCTTGACTTTTTCTTGGGTATTGTCGCCTGACAAACCGCCGCCGCTTCCTTCATCTTTAAAGCCTATGCCTAGTTCATGTGGATCTATTTGAAAGATAGAACAAATCATCTTAATCAGATAACGCATCCATCCTTCAAAACCTATGTCATCGTGGTTTTGAGTAAGAGGTATCCATTGAACTTCGTTGACACCAGCAAAGATAGGTGTTTGAAAGGCGTTCTTAGAACCACGAATCATGTGCTGCCATTGTTGCCTCACTGATTCTAGCTTTCTTCGGTTGATGGCTGCTTTAATGTGTAGGATCCCTTTAGCTGAGAAGCCTTGGGTAAAATAAGCTTGGTTGTAGAATTCAGCATTAAGATGACCGGTTATTAAGCTAACCGACAACTCAATCTCAGATAGGCCGTAACCATTATTGTAGATGTCAGTGGTGATGTTACGTATGCCTATTTTAAGTTCATCGCTGGTATAAGCTCTTTCGATCTTCCCTCTGATTACTTGTACATACTTGTAAGCATCCTTTGCTAAGAAATCATCGTTGAGTTCTAAGGTTTTACGTTTCTCCATAGTCTCAGCTTGTTTCTCAGGGTAAAGGATATCTAGGTTTAGATAGTTCTCAGCTAGTTGTTTGTATTTCTTTAGATCAACTGAAGCAAACTTGATACTTCCCCCATCTACTGGAAACCAATGATGAGGACGTCCTGCTTTGTCAGGCACAGTCTCAGTTGCGTATAGATCGTAGGTAAGTGTATCACGGGTCCAAGCTCTCAAGGCAGAATCGAAGTTCCATTTCAACTTATCAAACGGACGGTTCTCTAACTGTCCACAATTAGCTATGTACTCTTCTACCTTCTTTTTGTCTTTTTCATATTTCTTACGTAAGATCTCTTTGGCCTTACGTTCTAACTCAAAGTTATAAGCTTCCACATCATCATCATCTTGATCTTTGTCTTGAGCTTCTTGATTAAGCTCTTCTTGATTTTGTTCAGAGTCTTCAGACCCTTCGTCACCGTTATCAGGGGTGTCTTGATCCACCGGATCAGCTGGATCACCTTCAGCCTTAGCTACAACCTCGGTTTCATCTCCCATATCTGCTTTAACATCTTGTAACTCTTCTTGAGTTTCAGCTTTAACTTGATCTATCGCAGCTTGTTCGGCTCTAAGCTGTACTTTGATCTCTTCTAGAAGTTCTTCTTCGTACTTGAGCTTGACCATATGGCCTTTCTCTTGTTCGGACTTAACTAGCTTAGAATGAGACGCTACTTGGTTTTGTCTGGTTTGGATAATGGCAGTGGCTACGGTGTTCTTGATGCTTACTTGCTTAAGATGACTGTTTTGAAGCCTGGTAGGTTTTTCTTTCCAACCAGAGGTATGGATGGAATACGAAGGCTCTTCAGTAACAGCTTTGCCGTAGAGGAAGTCATCTTCAAAGTTAGAGTTCATTACAATGGATCGTTTGGCTTTGAGGATCTGGTTGTCTAGCATAGACGTACCCATATCATAAACCTTTTGAAATATAGACTCTTTGTTATCTTCGGCCATTTAGGTCCTCTAGCGGGTAATCTGAAAGTATAGCTTGTCTAATCTAAATTATACCAAATTAGCTAGGTAACGGCAAACGTATCAATGTGATACAGATTATAGTTAGAGGTGTACTTTCTTTTGAAGGTAGCTTATAGTTGAATCATGGATAGCCAAGGAGCTAGAACCGCAAAGGGGACATAAAAATGAACAAAGACATCTTTTTCAACGCAGCTTTAAGCTTATTTAACCAAGAAACCATTTGTGGTATCTGTAGGGCTATTTCAGATGAGAGAGCGAACTTAGAACTACCAGAAGATTGGTACAATGCAGAAGAGCATTACTTTCTAGATGAGGTTTTCGCTGATGATCACTGTACAATTGCACATTTTGGCGCTTATAATTCGAAAAATCTAGAACACCGTATACTAGGTTCTTTGCTTTGTTACGAGATCTTAAAGACAGGAGGTATAAAGTGAGCCTGATTTCAAGAGAGTTATTAGTGGCATATTTAAGTCTTTAAAGCTACGTAACTGTATGTTATTATTAGATAGTTAGTGGCATAATTAGTGGAAACAAAGGAGATAACAGTGTATCAAACAATTAACGGATGGACGAAAGAAAGCATGATTAAGCATATAAAGGATAACTTCAGGGGAAAGTCTTTGGGTAGAGTCCATAGCCATAGATATAAGACGTGCGTGTATAAAAATCCAGAAGGTCGAAGATGTGCTGTTGGTATGTTTATACCACATACTGAGTATGAGTCTAAGATGAATTATGCAGGAGTTGCATCTGACTTATTGATAACATTTCCAGATTTAAGGCAATATATGCCATTAATGGATGCTGAACTGACTGAACTCCAACAGGCCCATGATGCAAGCGATGCAACTGATACATTAGATGATATGCTTAAATGGATTAATAAAAACGTAGGAGAAACAAAATGAGTAATGTGATACACATAAATACGGACAAAGTAGATCTACACTCAATGACTAGATCAAATAACATAGAAGACATAGAAGAAGAAATGACTATAAAGCTCCTAGAGATGATAGAGGAAGGCCCTATCATTAAATATGTCAGATTCTATCAATCTGGCCCTGTAGGACATTGGGATATAAACTACACATAAGGAGGGAAGAATGAGTAACTATAAAGTAGATAAACTAAGAAAGGCAAATAGGGAACGTTCCAGACTCCTCCGGTATAAAAGCTACACTCCAGAGACTTGTGATGGGATATGCGATATACACCTCCACAAGCTCCAGAGTTTCGCTAGAATATACTCGGTGGTTGGAATCACTCATAATTGTGGCATATCAAGTAGGGGGGAGTGATGAAAACACTATTAGTCTTTTCTGGATTTTTTCTTTTCTATGTCGGATCTGTATATTTGATAGGACTTATTTTGTTGGATTATTTAGGAGTATGATATGTACTGTGCTAAATGTGAAGACTTGATGATTGACGATACTCCCCTCCAAGATGAAGAAGGGTATGACTATGCTTATGATGAACAACTATGCTCTAAATGCCGTCCTAAGGATAAGATGACTCAGAAGGAGTTGGACACGGTCTTAAAAACTAAAATAACCACATTATTCGTGGCTAATTAAAAGTTAAATAGGAGAATTATATGAGTAAGCTATTAAACTTTTTTAATAAATTAGAGAAATTAAGGAAACCTAAGTCAGAGGACCCTTTTGATAATAGAATTACTCACTGCTATTTAATTCACGAAATTGATGGTAAAAAACACAGATTTGAAGTTAGAGGTTGGAAACCAATCAAAGAGGGAATATTAGATATAAGTGTGGTTAATTGGACAGTGTGTGCTGGATATGCACACCTTGAGTTGACCGAAGAGCTTGTGACTAATTTTAAAATAGAGGCATGATATTAAAAGTTAAAGTGAGCACCTGATTCGTTGTCCTCGTCGTCTTGCTCTTCTGGAGTTTTTACCCTCAACCGCCCTGTTACCGGATCAGTTATGTACCTAGTTGAATCTACTGTGTCTTGCACATATTCGTCTAAGTGGCCTGTTTGGACTAATAGTTCAGGTGAAGGTGCCCCGAAGGCCTTACCAGTTTTATCTACCGATATGCCATAGCTCTTTACATTATCAGCCGTATTGAACGTAACTAAATCAGTCCCTTCAGCTTCAGTGGACAAGTAAGTAGCGATGGCCAAAGAATCAGCATAGTCATCTGATCCTGCTTGAGGATGCCCTATCTTGATGTTCCCACTAGGGGTTTGTTCCACCATCAACTCTTTTAACTCCTTAGATTGAATCGGGCTATCTAGTAGATCTATTTGCTGAGAATGAACCAGCTTCTTTAGGTTGTAGTAGATCTTCTTCTTCATAGTAGGGGTGAAAGGTAGTTCTTCTAGAGTCACCCCATAACGATCAAATATCTCTCTCAAAGGCTGATACGCATACTGATCAGCTGATACGGTATCTACTCCATACTGACGGGTAATGGTCTTGATATACTCAGCCACGTCATAGGCAGAGACTGGTCTTTGACGGCTCCCTTTCCAACCCTTAGAAACGAACTGCTTGACTCGGCCGTCTACGATCCCGGTGATGGAGAACGTAAATGAGTCATTCTTAAAGGCAGCGTCAATGGCGGCCTTGTACATCACGGCTACCTTACGGTCTTCAGGTGGGTTGAAAACCACCCCTTTCATTACAGCCATATCAATGAACTCAGGTAAGATGAAGTTAGATAAGGAGTCAGCGAAGTTGGCTCGGTACTCAACATCGAACCCATCTGGATCTAGCTTCCACTCTTCTATGAACTCGGCTTTAGGTAGGATATTGTTCATCATCCATGAAGGTGCTTTAAACACCGCATAGGACTTAGGAAGAACTCCGGCTCGCCAGTCTTGATATTCACCATGAAGAACCCCTTGTTTGATACCAGGAGATGATAGTTTGATTAGTAAGGCCAATGACCCAAACTGCTTTAGAGCAGGTCTAACGGCCTTGAGGATCTTATAGTCAGTCTCTTTCATATTCTCATCTAAGTTCCAGTAGGCTATCTCATCACACAAAGCAGCACATGCGGCAACACCTCTAGTGGTCTTACTAGATGCCGCTCCTACCTTGATTTGAACCCTGGACCATTCAATCTCTCTAGACTCTAGTATCCATGGAGTCTTCAGATTCATAGTTGAGCTAGTGTTTCTTTTATCCTTGTTGATCAGCCTAGTTAAGATGAGGCTGTCTTCAATGAACGTTCTAATCACCTCTAGTACCTCATCCGAGAACTCTCTAGAATGAGACAGAATCAGTACCGTGGCGAATGGATGCTTTCGGAGGTAAGGTTTCCAGTTGTTGGATATGGCACAATAAATAGCTAGAATGGCAGAGATGGTGGTCTTACCAGCACGGCGTCCGCATATGAGGTCTATCTTATTAACCACCACATCAGCTAGGTTAGAAGGGTCATACGGCCTTTCGGTCATATATTCGTATATTTCCACCTCAGTCATCATGATGGATACTATATTGAAGTCACCGTTATCGTCGGTCAGTTCTATCTGGACCTCTTTAGGGGTAAGACCATCTAGTTGTAGTTGGAAAATGGTCTTGAATATGACTTCCTGTGGGGGAGTAGGGGTGAAGTTCATAAACCCAGGGGCTTTGACGAAGTTCTCTAACGGGTTCTCTTTGACCGTGGCCATTAGGTTGTTGAAGACCATGGCAAATTGTTTATCTGAGAGTTTGTCTATTTCCATATGCTCTAATTTTATCTAATCTGTATAGATGTTGGTTTTGACCGTGGGGGAGTCACTCCCCTCCCTGCTTAATGATCCTCTTGATCTGAGATAGCCATAAAAGCGTACTAGACAGTAATGCCACCCACGCCAGTATATCTCCATAGGTTTTTACAGAATGAGCCATGGCTGACATGTAGCACAACAAGCCCATTCCTCCGTATGCTAAAATTTTTAAAGCTATCATTTCTCCCCTCCCTTACCTTCCTTGATATACGCTTGAGCTTTATCATACGCACTCTTAACTGCATCATTAAGATCCTTCTTAGAACCTGACTTTATAGTTGGCTTATGTCCATCGTTCCTGGGATGCGCTTCATACAAAATTACATCCCACACATACATATAGTCTGAGTCAAGTTTTACACAACACCACATACCTGATTCTCTGAGCTCTTCGATCATATCTGAGGATGCTTGGGATAGTATCATATAGATGTCCTATAATTATGATCTTCTATATGAACCACTGGAGCATTACCTTGTGGGTAGTTTTCTTTAAACCACATCAGAGACGTCTTCTTAGCATAGTCATCATTAGGCGCCATCAGGAAATAAGGCAACTCTAACAGTTCTTGATAGTACCAGAATGATATAAATACTTTATAACTATTCATATGATGCTCCTTGGTTGAATTATAACACGCTAGAGGAGAGGCGTAGTCAATTTTACTCTTCCATATCCCATCCTTCTAGATATAATTACTGCATGAAACGATTCAGACATATCACCCTAGCCACAAGTGGTCATGGATATACGGCCACCACGTACCTGCTTAAAGATGGCAAGCTAAAAGAACTAAAAACCAGAACCCTAACTATAGATGAAACCAATGTTCGTCTAAAAGACAACCGACCTAATTGGGAAGAGTATGTAGGTGGGTATGGTTGGGACATCTGCGAAAGTCCTTTATCATAGAATCCTTATGACTCCCCTCCCTGCTATTTATTCGTCCTTATATGCATCGTCTTGATACAGGTGGTTGATTTTATTGTACTTTCTTCCCAAATAGTCTTATAATGTATATATGCGCTTGACCGTAGTGAGGAGGTGTGCGCCCAGCATATAGTATCATTTTGATACCTTATTATACCTCATAGGGATAATAAGCAATGCAGTGACTCCCCTCTCGGATTTGGAAGTCATGGTTTATCCTTTAAGGATTCTTTGGTCTCTTTAATGCGGGTTACGATTGTCTCGGCATCAATCCCTATTATTCCAATTCGGGTTTCAAGAGATGCTATTTGCCGAGGCTGGGTGTTTATTTTTATCTGTTCTAAATAATCAAGGGCCTCATCTAAAGCCTCTTTGAGCAGCCGGATCTGGGCTCTGTCAGATTTAACTATGTGGCCCAACCTAGTATTGAATTCTCTTAGCTCCTGGATCTTGGCGTTGGCTTCAGTGAGGGCTTTTATCTCGACTGTCTTAACTCCAATGGCATCCATGAAGTTAGCTTTCTCTGTTGTTATGCATATCCATGTAATCCCATTATCTGGATTCTCACGATATGGCATCAATTCAAACTCTCTGTATTTATTCATCTTTAGCTCCTTCCAAGTACTTTTTCCTTTGAACACTCTTAAGTAATTCAATGTCTTTCTTAGTCATTGGCTTATCATCAAATATCTTCTTGTTAGCCTCTGATGCAGTGATGGCAAGTCTAAAAATAGGGATACATTTCATTAATGATTTCAACATCTTTAGCTCCTTAAAATAGGTGAGAGAGCCCCGCGCTACTGGGAACCCGACTTTATTATCGCTCATCAGCCCACATCACGTTGCAACGAACATGGATTAAGGGGTTGCTCCCGTCGACGCCGAAAACACTCCACGGTTTAAAGGCAAAGGAGGTTCGCTTGAACTTACTCTCTCTGAAACAATGGCTCATAAGTTTTTATAGGCTCGATACCGCTGCTTCATGTAATAATTATATCTTAAAGGACCGAATATGGAAGAAGAAAGGGGTATGGGGGAGTGACTCCCCTCCCAGGTTACTCTAGCTTTTTTGGGTAGATCACATACTTTTCAGTCTTCAAGGCAAAGAAGTTAGTTTTATTGACCACAACCTTAATAGGTACCTCCCCGGCGTCACTCACATGAAAACTAACTAAACCACCATGCTGTCGTGAATACGCATCTAATACATCTTGACTTACCAAATACTCTTCACACATCTGGAACCCATTCTGTGCAAACTCAGCTATCATAGACCAATAATCAGGGTCAAGGAATCTCTTATCTATACTCATACTTTAATCCCCTCCCGGGTTACTCTTTCTTCTTGAACACGGCGTCGTACATAGCCATATCCACTATGTCATCCGGATCTTCATCCACTCTTTCTTTGGGCTTAGGAGTATTCAGGATATCGTCTAATTGATACAAGAGCTGTTTCAAGCCTTGGCTGAGAGTCACGCTTTCTTTTAAGCCGTTGATTTCTCTAGTCACCATTGGTAGGTCTATCTGAAGAGCTACGCCATTGGTGTTACGAAGTATCTCTTTTGTAACCGGGTGACGTTTACGGAAATCACCATGCTTCTCATAGTACGCTCGGTACTCCACCAAGATCGTTTCTAGTTGTTTGAGCCTCATACGTTTGAAGTCGTACTCTAGGTCTAGTAGCTTTTTAGCTTGGGCTACCTGTTTATTTTGGATCTTGGATATGCCACGTCTAAGATATGCTTGGCGAAGGTCTAATAGCTTGTTTTCCTTGATGATGGCTCTAACCTCTTCTAACGGTATGCGGGTGGTGAGAGCTATGTCACGTGCAGTCATACCAGTAGCGATGTAATGGGTCTTGATCTCAGTAAGCCAGTTTTGCTTGTCTACAGCTAGCACCTGTAGGTACGTGTCCTGGGGTTTGTTTGGGTCGTCCATAGGATAATTATACCCCAGAAAAAAGTTAAAAGGTTAGTTAGTTTTGGGAGAAGCCACGCGACGAAAGAAGAAAGTTGTGTACTATCAACCAGGCATACTTGACAGCCTAAAGAAAAAAGTTAATCATGTAAAGTTGCCAGGATCAACCAGTTGCAGATGGTACCAACTAAAACCGCTAGCGCGTAGGACCTATTACTGGTTAGTCATATCTCAGCTTCTCACCGTATGGTATACGAATTATGATCTGCCCTTCAGAGTCCATGAGAGACATCTTCTGCTCTAATGAAATCATGGCAAACTCAAGCATGGTGTATTTCTCCTGGTCCTTCAATAAATGATCTTCATATATTGGGTAATATCCATTGCTCAGTTGAAAGTCCCACATGCCATCTGAGTCTCTTCCTATGTTGTGTAACCATTGCCTCAGGGAGAATCTAGAGCCAATTTGCCTATCCACAGTCTGATTCCCGTTGATGGTTATACTCTTCGTAGCCAATGCATTGGAGTTGTCACCCAATGCCTTCAAAAAGTTCACTATGTCTAAACTCATGTCATCACTCCTTAAAGTAAAAGTTTATGTGCTGGTCACCGCTGGCGCGTAGGTCAAGGATATGGAAGCTTGATCCCCTCAGATAGCAAATACCCACTACCTGATAAATCACGTGTTATGTTATAT
>SDBT01005351.1_pt1 | contig 21564 bp, 16 predicted proteins | sample 2277101 | NCBI WGS metagenome assembly SDBT01 (sample SAMN10404973, study PRJNA504765) | marine sediment metagenome | isolation source: marine sediment core GS10_PC15, 103 cmbsf | place: Arctic Ocean: Southern Knipovich Ridge | collected 2010
GGGTCAACGACCGACTGGTACGTTCCAATTGAGTTTGCAATTCAGCAGAGCGTAGTAAAACGCCAGTCGTCGACATTATTTCATTAGATTAATTGCTTAAATAGATTATTATTTTCTTATTAATTTTTGGTACCATATAGTGTAATTTTAAAAATAGAGGTACCCAGCGTAAGTTGTGTATATGATATTAAAAATAATTAGAGAGCTTGCGTCATGTGTAGGAATTACACTTTGCAGTGAATGCCTAGCTTGGACGAAAATAATCAGAACTAATAACATTAAAAATGATATTTGGAACGGTTATGCCATATGTTCTAGATGCGGTCAAAAAGACAAATGGGTAGATGGAGGAGATGGGGTTTAATATTACATGACCTGGTCAAATCGTGGAGCTTCAAAGTCTGGTGGTTTGGATTTTAATTTTTTAGATTTTTTATTTAAATGAGTTTTGATATGAATATCAAGTCGTTTCTGTTCAGAAAATTTCATTTTACATATGGGGCAGTTTGGCAATGATTAAGGTACCATATACTACAAATTTAAAATTTCTGCAAACCAGCTTGTTTACTGATCATCAAAGGCATATTAAAATTCAAGGTACCCAGCAAAATTTGCCGTAGGCACAGAAATAATATATAATAGAAATATATGAAAATATGAGTAGATATGGCTTTTATTGATTACATGATAAACAACTTTTGTTCAAAATGTGAATTAGAGTTTTCAAAAGAATTGGGGTATAGATGCCCTGATTGTAACAGAAAAGCACGTAGTAATCCATGCAATGCAAAAAAATTCAAAGAAAGAATACAAGCCAACTAAAACAAATTTAAATTGTAAAATTTATGATTTCTTTATGACTATGGTGTGTAGGGGTGTGTGTCTTTTACATAAGGCCCCATCTGTGCCAAATTCACTAAGGTACAGTACAGGACAGAGAAGATGTACCAACTGTGGAATATACTTTATAACGCAAGATATTAGATGCATTTGTTGTAAAACTATGTTAAGATACAAGTCTCACGCTAAAAGTAAAAAAAAGGATTAGAATCCTTCATCAAGCAATCTGTTCATTACACTGTCAAATTCTGGAGTCATCCATATTTCTTGAGTTGTAGGACATTCATTAGCTAGGAAAGTATTCTGGTACTCTAGCTCCTTCTCTAGAACGAATTGGTGAAACTCATCAAGATCAGCTTGTGTCACTCCTGGTTTGTTTTGCAGATTGTAGTCATTTTTGTATAGGAAATAATTTCCTAGTGCTGCACTTTGACAAGGATGTGTGAATTGCTGCATTGCCGTCTCATTTTGTGCATCCATTTGTGAAGGTAGCCAAAAAGAGATTGCCGTAAAGGAAATAGCCGCTGTTGCTAGGATTATTGCTGCTATGCCAATTTTATTATTCATGTATATTTCTAGACTTTAATTAGTATTAAATATTATTTCCAAGTATTATAAGTCATTTTTGATGGTATTCGTATCATTGTCAAAAATAAAAAATTATGGACTGTAAAATCCAGATCCAAAGACGTATCCTTCATGAGCTACCAAGTATGAAGTTTTTGGAGCATCATCTCCCGTATCAGGATTCTCCCAGGTATATTGTATCCAGACAGAGCCGTTCTCTTTTAGTTCCACTTGCATTTGCTCAATTGATAGATTGGCATCTGGAAGTCCACTAGGTGGTAATCCTACAACGTCTGCTTTGTACCCATGAGCTACTATAATTCCCAAGTCCCCACTTAATACAAATGGATATGCTTCTCCATTTTTGATATAGTTTTTGTCGGTAGTTATCATGTCAAATGATTTGACTCCATACACATCATACAATTCCATTGCACCAACAACAACTGCCTTTACGTCTTGTTTTTGGTCCGTCATTGCAAATTCTGTGCTCAGTAAATTGGCTCCCAATACAGTTGCAATAACTATAATTGCAGCAATTGGGATAATGATATTTTTCTTATTCATTATTAAATAATATTTAATACTTGTTTAAGAATGTTTATTGATTATATCCTTGTGCTCAGTCTTGATGTGTTTTACTAGCTTGTAGTGTTTATCAAACATCATATAACAATGAAAGCATTTTTCCCACATTTTATGATGATTAAGAAATTTCTTGTTTTAAATTTTCCTTTGATCGTCGGTTCACTCTATATTGAATGCCACAGCAGAAACAGCTTCGCAAATCTGTAATGATGTAATATTTGCAAATTTTACAATACTTGTATCCTTTTGGATATCTCGGAGCTCCCAACCCACTTAGAGAATATTTGGAACCACCAATTTGGTAGTCTTTGCAATTTTTTTTACAGCCGAGGCTAGTCATAATTAAAAAAAAGAAAAAAGGGAAAATTTGAACTATTGTCTAATTGACTGTTAGTGTCGTACTTGCAGGAGGACTGAGTGCAGTTGGATTGCTTGTGGATTGCCAAACAAAGGCTGTAACCTCATAGTCACCCAATTCTGTTGGGATCCATGAGACTGAAGAGCCTAGCTGTTGGCCTGGTTTTAAGTCACCAGTAATCCATGACAATGAAACTGTAACAGAGCTTTCATCCTGTATTTGCACTAAGTAGGCAAATGGCTGATCCTTATCTTGGTTGTTTACAATATCGGCAGTAATTGATACCTGTTGATCAACTTGGATTGTGTCCAAGGCATTGTTAAATGCATCAACTGCTCTGAGGTTACCCACTGGGGCTCTCTCAAGAGGAGGTACTAGTGTGCCAATAATTGTTGTGGCCGTGATTGAAAGATCGTCTGATGAATTGTATGGTTTTGGAAGAGTATGGTCATCGTACTCTGCAACAACAGTGTCACCTTCAGAGACTGACAAACGTGAACCAGAAGAAGCGCCGGTAGTTGTGAAGAACACAGTACCCTCGAATATTCCAGTTGCCTCGTTAGTTTCAGTTACTCTAAGTGATACACCGCCTGCGGCAGTATCAGACCAGATGTTAACATCAAAGCTGTCTACAGCTTCTGGATTCAAGTTCATGTCAGGGTCAATGACTCTGATTACTGCTGCGGATGCAGCAGAGTAACTTGCTTCCAAGAATTGCACTTCACCGATATTCCATCGGACTAGTGAAGACACTTGTGTTATTTCTCCGTCAGAAGCTTCAAATGAGACTGTAAGTCCATCTTCGTCTTCAGTTTCTAGTAAACCATTAGTTGGTCCGTCACCATCGTTGCCAGTTCCGCCTGGGGCGTCACCGACAGTTCCATCACCGTCAGCATCGTGAGTTGCAAATCCAGTAAGGATTAGCTCACCTGTGAAGATACCAGTATCAGAACCAGTTTCAACTAACTTGTAGAATTCAAGTTTGCTGTCTCTAGTTTTGATAGTTATCTCACTGTCTTCGTCACCAATTTCATCAATGGAATTGGAGTCAAAGTTGTGATCAGGGGAGACAATTGTTACATAGACTTTGTCAGTCCATGTGTAGACTTTTTGGTCAAGTGTGATACTTGCGCCAAATTTAGATGATGAGATTTCTATTGTGATATCTTCATCATCATCGCCTACAAAGTCTGCTCCTGCTGGTCCGTTATCTTGGTATTCCAAGGTAACGACTTCACCTCGTTCAAGGGGTTCAGTTCCGATTTTTGCTGGGAACTCGATGATAACCTGGAAGATACCAGTGTCGTCACCTGTTTCTCTTAAACCTGCGGTGCTAGCGTCGAATAAGTTGTCGGACAAGTTTGCATCACCTGCATCAGAATCCCAGTTAATCAAATCAAGACTCCATGTTTCTGCACTGTCTGAATCCAAGTTAAGGTCTGGTTCGATAAGAGTGATGATTGCTTCAGATCCAATAATGTAGCTTGGTTTGTCTGTTTGCAATACAGCGTTTCTCAAATCAAATGTTGCAGAGTCGGTGATTGTGTTTAGCTCACCACTTGCATCGTTTGGATCAGAATATGTGACAGTTAGGATATCTCCTTGATAAATCAGGTCATCATCAGTTGCGTCAAAAATGCCTTGGGCAATTTCAACATCGACTTCAAATATACCTGATTCTGGATCAGTTTCCAACAAATCATCTATTGCACTAAGATCTACATCGTGACTCAATGAGCCTCTAGTAATCTTTAATGTAACTTTGCTTGCTGGGAGTGTGTCTTCACCAGATGCTGAGATGTTATAATCAGGGTCATTGACTCGGATAGATACTATAACATTACCTACGCCAAGTGGGTCTTCGTCACCATCATAGGTTGCAAAGTCGCCAGCTGCGAATGGTACTGGGTATACAGTTCTATCTAAAGATACAGATCCAGTATTGGATTGAATGCTTGCTTTGTCGGAAGATTCATTTGATTTTCCGGAAGCATCACTGTAATCTTGGTATTCAAAGTCAATATCAAGTCCGTTTGTTGTTACAGAATTACCATCTTCATCACAGTAAAGTGATGGTAGTTTTAGTGTACCAACAAAGAGGCCTGTTGCATCACCAGTTTCTTCTAATGTGAAATTGGTTTCAAACAACCCTAGGTCTGAACTACAGGAGTCATCATAGATACGATCATTGATTTTCATTTGAGCTAGCCAAACGTTTGCATTTCCAACCCAATCATTTGCAGCATTTACATCATAGCTTTGTATTGTTTCAGAATCTGTATTTAGATCTGCATCATTCAAAGTTACGGTAATTGTGTTTCCTGAGCTGTAGCTTGGTTTGTCTATTTCAATTTGACCAGCGTGAGTGTTTGCATTCTCTTTAACAGAGATTGTTTCATCACTACCAGTGGAATCTAGATCGTTATATGAGACTGTGATTGCATCACTACCATCCATGTCATCGTTTACAATGATTTTAACATCTTGATCAGCAGTTTCTATGCTATCATAGGTGTCAAGATCAAAAACGTTTAGTTGGTTGATCATGATATATTCAACAGTGCCTGTGAATTTTGCAGTATTATCATCAGTTTCTTCAAGTTCGAATCGATAGAATGCGTCATTGACTCTGTCAACATTTTCTTTAATGTCACCAGTTCCAAGTCCATCATCTATATCGTCAACTTGACCGAAGCTTAAGAAATCAAAATAAACAGTTCCAGTTTGTGTTCCACCTGGTGCAGTGTATGCATTAAGTGGGAACAAAAAGTTAGCATGTGTACTGTTTGACCAGTTTACTATACTACTTGGTATGTCATCATCAGTTTGATTTGTTGTGTAACCTGCAAAGTAAGTACCAGAAGTACCATTCAATGAGGTAAAGTCAAAGTTGATGTATGAGAATACATATCCGGCGTCAACTTCGGTGGTGTAAGGCCATGTGGCGTTTACCCAGAGATTAGTTGTGCCGTTGTTTACTGTTAAGTCGATTGTCTTGCTTGCAGTCAAGGTATCTGAATCGGTAGTTCCGTTAGTACTGACTAGGTCAATAGTTAATGGATTTCCCATTTTGATGTATGGAGCTTCATCATCTAGAATGTCGATTGTTTCATCAGTTCTAGAGGTGAGGTTTCTATCTTCATCAATTAATTCAATTTCTAATTCAACACCTGCTAACCATTCTTCAATGAGTGGTCCAATAAATGCAATAGAGCCTTTGAATGTATCATAAAGTACACTGTGGGCTGTATTGTAAGATATTGAAGCAGAGCCATCTTTAACTATGGTTAAGCCTGATTGATCAGCTGTATCATAGTTGACAAATAGATTATCATTGTCATCAGATGTTCTTAGAATGACAGAATCAGAATCACCTAGGGTTGTCCCACTAGTTGAATTTGATTCTTTAATATCGTCTGAAATATTGGTATCAATTACTGAATAAACACCATCACCTTCGTTTGTATCAAAGGATAATGGTCCTTCTTCAAATCCAATAGCAGCCCAATTTGCCGAGGTCAAGGCAACATTAATGTCGCCACTGTCCTCATTAGATTCAATTACATAGTGGATTGTACCGTTTTCACTGAAGACCCAGTATTCATCAGCCTTTGGACTCAAGTTTAGTAAACTATCATCTAGGTCAATGAAAACATAAGCGCCTTCAGGATATTTTGATCTGTCAAGTGAGATATCTTTATCGTCATCATACTCATATTCGATAACTTCAGTTTCACCGTCATATTCGACAGTTACTTTTGCGCCATCTGCAATATTGTATGATTGGATGAATGGCCAGCTGTTTATAGCTGATGCTTGGTTGTTTGTACCATCATCATAATGATCACTAAGTGTTGCGCCATTAACATTGATTTCTTTGTAGCCATCTAAGAACGATGTTGCGTTTGCATAGATGTCAACTGCATCACTGTTTGTCATGGAATCAACAACTATTGAATTATAGATATTATTTGTATTAGTTAATCCATAATTGTCAATACCTCTCTGATTTGCGACATATGCATACCATGAACCGTCGGTTCCTTGTGACATGTATACGTCATTGTTACCGAATGTTACATCTGGTCTGCCTTCTGAAGAATCAGTATCAGTACTGTCTGGATCACTTACTACAATCTCTACTACTTGAATTCCTGCGAAATTTCCTGCATCTTGCGCTGACACATATAGATTAGCGTTGGCGGCACTTGCCTCAGGAATAATACCTGAAGATGCAAATGTCATACCACCGGCTAACATAATTGTGGCCAGCATTAGACTAGTTAATTTTCGTTGTATTTCGTTATTCATGTTATTGAATATTTCTTAAATTTTTTGTATTTAAAGTAAATGGACGATTCGTTCTTTATTTTGAATTCCACATGGATCTCATTTGGATCATATATCCATGAATAACATGCCACTTTGGAGTATATTTGAGTTCAGTAGCTGGGTTTTGAATTCCTTTAGGCCATATTGCATAATCAGTTTCATTCCAGCTTGTGTTTACTGTAAAGGATAGTAATGAGTCAGCAGTTGAGGATGTGGTATTCCATGTTAAATCATTCATAGTTTCGTCCCGCGTTCCAATCCTGTGATTGGTTTGACTGTCTATAATTATTTGGAACAAATGGCATTCCTCTAACGTCTTGCATCATACTATCATATATCGGATTATCCATTGGAGGTCCACCCATCACTTGATCATTAAATATCGGACCACCACCAATGTCTGCTGTTGGTTGTTGTTGTGGAACTGGGGATGCTAAATTTTGTTGAGCCATCATTCCAGTTGGGTCATTGTACATGTTCTCGATTGTAACAACATAGTCCTCATCAATTGGTAATCCAGCTTGCTCGAACAATTTGAGAACCTGTTTAGGATCTTTTGGAATTGGAGCTTGCATGTATAGTTCGATTAGTTTTATCATGTCAGATACTGCAATGTCTTTTTTCTCAACTTGTCCAAAGTTTAAATCAAAGCGTTCATCACTCCAGGGAACTGGAATCATTCCGCCGTAATAGTGCATGTCATAGTATGGGTTTGCTTCATACCAAGGTTTGAATAATTTTTCTTCTAATTGTTTTCGTAGTGAAATTGGAAATGCTGTTAGTCCCAGTTCATCAAGTAGTGCAGCACGTTCAGCGTTTGCATATGCATGTGTTGATTCACCAGCTTGCTTTCCTCTAAAGTCATTTAGCGCTTTGAACAATGGACCTTGTGTCATGTCTGCAAACTGTGCAGGATTAAAGTTTCTAGCTTGGGAACCGAGTTCCTTTACCTCAACGTTAGTACCAGAGATTACATCCTGTCCCACTTGGGCTGACTCTATGTTTTGTTGTAAAGTTGCACGTTGTTCTGCGTTTGCACCATCTGCAATCCAAACGTTTCGTGAAATGTATCTCTGCTCTGCCATCTGCATTGTAAACTGTGTTGCATATTTTCGCTCAAGCATTGATGGTAATGTAATGTTTGTTGAATCCTCACCAGTTAACGGCATTACAAAGTCTCTAGTTGATGTGACAGAAACTCCAAAGCCCGTACCAAATGGTGAGGCATTTATGGGATTCCATTTGAAATGTAAAATCTCACCTGGATTGTGATACCCTTGATATTCAGCACCACGAAATTCGTACTTGTATGGCACTCTTTGTCTGTCCCACCAGATTCTCTGGAATGATGAGATTGGAATATGCATCAAGTCTTCATGACTTCGAATGTTTGCAATACCCATACGTGGCTTCCATACAGAATTACCAAACCAGAGTAATTCCTTAGCTAGGATTGTATCAAATGTATCAAACTGTAAGGATGCTGTAAAGTCCTCCATGTATTCCATGAAACCTTCAGAAGATCCTTTGATGTAGTGCTGGCCTCCTGTAACTTTTGATGACAAGTCATTGATTGCTAATTGAACATCCTCATCATTTTGTAAGGCATTAGCTTGAACATCAAATCTAACTGCTGGTGTAACAAAAGTTTTTGAAGTGTATCCTTCCCGAGAATATGCCCCAACTGTTGAAATCTCAGGACCCCATACAGGTTGGGATAGTCCTCCGACCATTTCAGAAAGTAGAGAGCTGTTCATTGTACTTTTTAGTTGATTTAGATTTACAGAATTAGTATGTCGGCGTGGTGCAGTAGATTCCTCTGATAATAGCTTGGCCAACCCATTTCGTAGCCTACTACTGAATCCCATAAAAAAAATCTGGTTAGATTGTTAAAGGTATTTCTAAAATTATTTACTTATAGGTTCCATCATATTAAATATTGAATACTCCGGTCTTATAGGCGAGACTTTGCGTACACCATGATTTCTTTTGCCCTTGTAAAATTCAGGATGTAGAATTCTAGCACAAGTATGACAGAGTTGCCATCTTTCCCAGTTCTCGCGCTTTTGTGTGCACCGTGATAAATGACGACATCCAGTACCTTCTCTATATCCCAAACAACGAGCTATGTAATGTTCCCCTCCATGAGTTCTTGTCAAACAAAATTTTGAAATTATCCTTTAAAAATTTGACCATTAAGATTTCTTAAACGAAGAAAAGCAAGAATTTTGCTTTGATGAGTGATGAATCTAATAATACCTATATTTTCAAAAATTTTTTTTAACTATTGACAACACCTGACAAGCTTGACACTGAAAAAATGTATGAAGGTGTCATTCAAATTTTTGAGCGACTCCATAAACGATTCATAAATTACGAAAAAGGAGAAGACGATTCTCAATCAACAATAGATTACCTGATTAAACTTTCCAGCTCCATTGGATACATGGCACAGGTTCACTCCGGACTTGCTAAAGCGTATCAGCATGAAAAGAGATTGGCTGACATCGAAAAGAAGCTAGAAAATATTCCTCCAGAAATTCTCAAAGAAATTATAGAGACAGGTAGATAGAGTGGTTGAGTCATTTGAGAAAAAGCTTGAAGATATTGAAAAGCAAATATCTCCAAGCAAAAAAAGTTCTGTAAATGTAACACTCCCAACTAATAATCTAGAATGGATTGAAAAGGCGCGACCCTATGTGGGTAAAGTAAAGCGAACCTTTGAGTGGGAACCATTCTGGGTAGATGTGTACAAGGACAAGTCTCCAAACATCGCAGTAGTTAATGGACGTCAGACATTCAAGAGCACGTTTGGTACTGATGTGGTTGGCTGCTATGTAACATCGCATGACAATGTCGAGGTGACATATATTGTAGATAGGGAAGACCGTGTCTCTGCATGGTCAAAGCAGAGATTCCGAAAAGATACAATGTTAAGAAACGAAATGCTTATGCCGTTTTTGATGCATGGACGAGCAAACGTCGGCGAGATAAACCTCACAAATGATTCTGTAATTTATGTCAGAACTGATGAGAACGAGTACAACAACGTTCAGGGAATGACAAACAGTCTAATGGTTTTTGATGAATGTCAGTACCAGGAATTACAATTCCGCTCAGCAGCTCTATACTCTATGACACAAACAAAAGGTCAATGCTACTATCTAGGGATTGGTGGGGAGGCAGGTAGTGAATGGTATAAGATTTGGAAAAAGTCAGACCAGAACGAATGGGTCTTTGATGATAAAGATTGGCGAGAGAAGCTAAAGTTTGATGAGGATGGATATTTGGCAAACGAGCATCCCGAAAATATTGTATCAGGAAAGTGGGTTGCAAACAAACCAGAGAATAAAGAGTACAAAGGATACCACATGCCGCAATCAATCTTTGCTAGAATTCCTTTAACGATTAACGATGCAGTTAATCTCTACAAGACAAGACCTGAAAATTCCATAGAGTATCAGGAGAAATACAATCCATCAAGTATAGTACAAGCTCACGTTTATGGAAATTTCTTCAAGGCAATGAGAAGACCAATTACTCCAGAGATGGTTGAAGCTTGTTACGATTATACAAAGTCATTGCTAACTCCAAAAGAAATTTCGGCACTCAAAGCAGAATATAAAAATGAGATTTTAATATTCTTGGGAATCGATTGGGGTTCAGGTCCTGCCGCCTCAAAAACTGTAGGGGCAGTTATTATCTATTGGAAAAAGACAAACAGATTCCAATTAGCATGGATTGACCCTCGACCCCAGGAGCACGAGTTTGATCAGGCAGCTCACTTTGTAGAAATTTTCAAAGAGTACTGTTGTGATTTCTGTGTAGCAGATTTGGGATATGGTAAAGACAAAGTTACTCTAATGCAGCAGGGAGGATATACCTCCTTTGGAGAAAAGGTTGCAGGACTTGGTCGCTCCAAAGTAAAGGGATGTTGGACTTCAGGTAGTATCACTGAGGAGACAATGCGACACAAGGCACAGGATTTGGTAGATCAGCCAACAGTCGGTGAGAAAAAAGAGCATTACTCAGTGGACAAGACACAGATAATTCAAAACTTTGTAGACTTTATTGGGAGCACTGTCCCTGATGAGCGAGGCAAGCCAGTATCGCAGTTTATCATCCCAATGAAAAATGACTGGGAGTGTGACTTTTTGCTTGATGACTTTTGTGATATTACCAGAAAGGATCTCGATAAAGACAATGAGGAGATTTCAAAAGACGACCCAAGACAAAAGGCCAAAAAGGAATGGAACCATCCCAAAGACACTGCAATGAGTGTCATCTATTGCATGATTGCAAAGACAAAGTTTGACCCAGAAGGATTTCAGATATCAAAAATCAGAGTCAACAAACGATTCCGATACCAGCAGTAACATTATAGAATACGTTCTTGAATGGAATCACTCAATGTTTTAATATACATTGAAGATAGTTTTTTGAGAAAAGCGAATTCCTTTGGAACGTCAATTCCTCTCACACAAGTTTCCAAGTCATCTATGATTGACTCTATAACAGGTAATGACTTTTTTATAATAAGTTTAGTATCACTACGGGCTCCAAAAATATCAGAGATTGGAATCTCATCACGTACAGACATGATAAACGCATTAAGATCACATCGTATTATATCCTCATCTAAATCATTCAAATCATCTTGAATATCCAAAATGGCTTGATTGTAATGGATTAGATGCATTACATTTGGATTGAAACTCTCAATGTATTTATCAAAAATCAAACTATACAAAACAGTATCAGATGACTTTGCCAAAATATGATAGCGAATTTCTTTTTTGTCAAATACTTCTTCTTTGAGCATTCGTTGTCTTAATCTGATTTCATAGGTAGCAGTAGCCCACAACGTGGACATGTTGTGAAGTAATCCTTGTTGTTCATAGCCTTTTACTCTTTTCAAAATTTTGTTAAATATTTGGTCTGCACGAACTTTGTGATCATATGTTTTCTCATCATAATGTTTGTCTAGTAGAACGATATACTTTGTAAGATCCTTCACTGAAGAATATGCTTCAAGGGATTTTTCAATATCTTTTGTCCCAGAATATAAAATCAAAAAGTATGTGACAAATTCTTTGACATATCCACCCACCATAGCATAGATTGCTGGATCTTCTTCTTCAATTTCTAATAGCTCTAGAGTTTGATCAATTTCTGTAAGTTTTTCAAGAAGGTTTCCTCCCTGTGTTGGGAGAGTAAAATGGCTAATTTGATTTTTTAATTTTCTAACAAGTTCTTTTCTTGTTGGAATATCTTTATCGGGATGTCTAACATACTTGTGCATCAAAGTACAGATCAACATATTATTTATTATTAAAATATTTGTATTATTTATTAATTACAACTTGTAAATTTTGTGCCTATATTGTATCTTTTTTTTGATTTTTGAGAATTAAAAATTAATCTCAGGATAATACCTTTAACTTAATATTGTAATTTTTATTGTGCCTGAGAAATTAGAAAGATGCGTAAGTGATGTAAAGGGGCAAGGAAATTCTGAAGATTCTGCATGGGCAATATGCAAGTCAAGTACAGGTGAAACTAAAACTAGAGAATCCAAAATTCAAGAAAAAGTTAATGCTAATAGACAAGTTCCTGTTTTTAATCCTCCAATTAAAAAAGGCAAGATAGAGCCAAACGTTCAAAAAACTACAAAGGGAATGGGTGGAGAAGAGAGAGGTAATCAAGATTCTGTTTTATGGAAAAATATTTTTGATTCGCAGTTGAGGCGAAATGTCAAAGAACCCAAAATCTAGAGACAGTCTTTGCGGGAACTGTAAACATTTTGTTGCAGGAGGTCTCTGTGAACTAGTTAGAGGACAGATAAATGCAAAATCTACATGTGACTTGCACGAGTATGGAAACCCTCAACCAATTGACAATCCAGTTGATCCAACTAAAAACAAACTAGAAACAAACTACAAACCAGGATTCCTAGCTGAAACTATTTCTGGAAATTTAGTAGAGCAAGCAATCCAAATGGAACATGAACTCTTATCTCAAGGAGTGCCAGAAAAGGAAGTTCATAGAGCAGTAGTTGCATATTTTGCACAGATGGAACCACCAGTAGCACTTGATTGGCCAGGACCCGTTACAGGTTATGATTTGACAGCTCCAATTAATAACATTATAGTTCCAGATACTGGACAACCAAATACATTTTTTCAAGGACTGCCAAAAGACGTGCAACCATACCCAACACCAAACGTATCGCCATATGGAATTGGCAGCACATCGCAACCCTATCCATCATTTATGTCCCCTGATCCTAACAGTGTAGGAGGAACTGCACAATCTTACGAGGTTAGAAATAATCCAGCTCCTGAATCTGCAAACTGGACTGGATTGGCCAATGATGTAAATTCTGAACCATCAATGCACGGCGAACACGGATTCAACGTTGCAAAGAGCATTCCTGAATGGCGATACCCAATAGAGCAGTCACAAATGTATCCATTAAACATTCCAGATGTAATAATTCCACCTAGCGGAACAAACCCATTACAGGAGGCAATCACTAAACTTCGTTCTCAATTTAGATGGCTATCAGAGGATTACATTGCAAATGCCAAAAAACTTGCAGAAGAATCAGACGGAGAACTATATCTAATCAGGGCAGCTGGGGAAACAATTACAGACCATAGAGGAGAGGGAGAGCCATACAGGAGAAAACTTTCAGGTGAAGAACTAAACTCTATGACACGAACTGCAATTGGCAAAAGCATGGATGTTAATCATCAGCCAGAACTTGAAACGGATGCTACAATTCTTGATGCAGAGTTTGACAAGTATAGAAAAGAAATTCAAATGTTAGTTATAGAGCGAGATCCACAAATTAACAAGGCAATTAACAATGGTACGATTACCGCTGTTTCCATAAACGGCGGAATGCCAAGGTCTGAAAGTGTAGAGCCGTGCAATCATGGATGTGATAATAATAATTGTGAATTGTGTCTTGTTCCAAAGGGTGTAGTGTTAGGTGAGCTTGACGGCATTGCAATGACTTGGGTAATTACAAATCCTGATGGATTGTACTGGAATGGACGTTTTGTTCCAAAGGCAGAACCTGGAATCAAAACAACAAGGATTGAAGCACTCTAAAAATACCTTTAAACAGAACACCCATAATTAATTATTGAAATTAATTAAGAAACTACAAGAATGCGGAACTATGGGTCAAGCAGATCCAATTCTATCCCAATTGGGAGCAGGTCCAGCAGTTAAGAAACTTGTAGAGACTGCATTGATACTATCAAATTCAACTGACCCACAACAAAGAAATCACGCTTACTCATTTATGGAATCAGCAATCAAAGAACTAGAAGACGGCAAACATGACGCAGGAGCTAAAGTTGCTGAGGAAGAAGAAAAGGATGAGAAAGACGGTCTTCCAATTCACGAGGAAGAATTAGATAATCACAATAATGGAGGTAGAGAAGAAGGCTCTGAGCAGTCAACTGAGAATGAAGAACCATATTCAGGTGAGGGTAAGGACACCACAAATGGTGAGAAACCAATGCAGGATATGGATGGTACAATTAATCAATGGAATGAAACAGGCGGATTCCCACCACAACAAGGCGGAGGTATGCCTGGAATGATGCCTCAACAAGGAGGAGCACCACCACCTCAAGGCGGAGGTATGCCTGGAATGGGTCAAGGACTTGCACCAGATGTAGCCCAAGAGATGGGTATGGTAATGCCACAATTGCCACCAATGGACACTAACCAAATGATGCGTCAAATGCAATACACATTAGAGAATTATCATAAACGAGTAGTAGCACCAATGAGTAAAACTATCAGAACTCAAAGGGAAGCAATCAAGGAACAGTCAAAACAAATCAGAGAGTTAAGAAACAGTTCAGGCTCCATGTCACTTGACTTGGATAAAATGAGAACTAATGCTCCTGCAAAGTTTAGAGAAACTGAATATCAACTAGAAACTCCAAAATTTAATGGAATGCCAATGAGTGGCGTACAACCACAGATGACACGAAAGAAAGACCAGCTAGATGTCGCACGTTCAGAAATAAATGAGATGGATAAGATTATCCGTTCTGAAAACAATAACATCTACAATTAGAAACTATAATTCTTAAACTCATTTATTAGAATAATAGTTACGTATGTTCATATTTTGGTATAATAGTAAATAATTTTCCCCAAAGTATTATCCAAAATGAATAAAGGTATTTTGAAAATAAATTTTTTGTTAATACCTTTAAACAGAATTGGTACTGTTATTCATTGACTAATCACTATCTAGGTTTAGCAAGAGGACCAATAGACCATCAAGCAAGTTCTGTAATTAATTCAATTTCAGACGAACCACTAGAGATGGGTTCATGTGTTACTCTAGTTACTCCAATTATTGCAACTGAATTACTTCCAAGAGTGGAGGAATCAGATGCTGCTGCTGATGTTGGTTATGGTATTGTAGTTGGTGGAGACACTGATGGAATTTATTCTACAACTGGAGCTGCTTCTGGTGATGATTCTACACTTGCAACAAATACCGCAGGTCAAGGAGCTGTAATAGTTACACAAGGCAGATGCTTAGCACGTGTCACCAATGCAACCGCTGTTGCAATAGGTGATCCACTTTCACCAAGTGCTGTAGCTGGAATTTTAGAATTAGCTGATGCTGTTACTGATAATATTATTGCAATAGCATTGCAAGTACCAACAGGTACTGAGGATATCATCGCAGTTGATGTTCAAAGAGAGGGGTTGTTTACTTAGAAATGGTAGCCTCTAAACCACGACACAATCGTCAAACTATACTAGCATTAAATGAAATGGCCCACATTCAAGAGGCCTTGATAGCAAGTGCCGAAGCTCAACAAAGAGCAGGACACTCTTTTGATTTATTCAGACCAATTAGAGAAACACCACTTTCTGTGTTCTTTGACAAGGGCTCTGATACTGGATTTTCAGACGGCAAACTTAATCCAAACTTGCCAGCAATCTGGAAACATCGCTATGGCATTAGAATTGGTGATGAAGCCAAAGGCAACATGAGAATTGGAGGACGAGAACTCAAAGAAACAGTTTCGGTTCCAAACTCTTTATCAGCATTGAAAATCGCTGATGAAATTTTAGAAGGTGCAGAACCTTGGTCTGACTGGAAACAATACGCCAGACTAATTGATATGGAAGCACCAAAGGTAAATGTTCCATTAACCAAATATACAGATACAGTAGGTGGCGCAATAGGCGACCAAAAAGGACTTGACATTTACACAGAAGCTGGCGGTGTTCCACCACCAATTGGCGGTAAGGTAACTACCGTTGAACTCGATACGTCAGGAACTAATAATTCCTATAGAGGAACTATCGCTGTCAATAGAAATGATGTCAAGGACAATAATTTCCTTTCAGTAGAACAGAGTTTGAAAAATGCTGGAAACGAATTTTACTTTATGATTGGGAAAAAGATTATCGATGTACTTGTAGCATCTGGAAATGTTCCAACTGCAACAAAGGCTGATCTTGATAACGCATCACCTACAAACTCAGAGTTAGAAGCATTAGTAGAAGTGATTAGAGGACGATTCCCAGGAACACAAAGAAATAGAGCAGATACAATGTTTATGAATCCATCAGATGCAGCGTTAACTGTAAAGACTGCATCAACTGGCGGATACTATCCATTCTTCAGCAGATTCGAATTGGGTCCTACTGATGATACAGATGTAATTAATAATTCTGGCCTTGCACAAAGTTTGGGTCTTAGAGCAGTCTGGGAAACACCCCAGATAGAAGTAGGAACTGTTATGATTACAAAGAGAGACATTGCAGAAGTCGTAGGGCTTCGAGAGGACCTTACAATAGAAAACTTCGATCTATCAGTTGGCGGATTATACGAGTCAGACTTGGTAGTAAGACTTGATGTGCAAGAAGCTCACTCAGACGTGGGCGCCTTTAAGATTACCGCATACAACGTTTAGAGGTACATTATGGGAATCGCTCGTTGTCTCAAATGTGGAAGTAAAGCAGAATCAGATAATGAGGAAGAGGCAATTTCACTATTAAATCACGCCATTGGCAAAACACGTGGAATTCGTTGTGGCGGAAAACTAGCCAAAGTAAGAACTGAAGGATTCAACAAAGCTAAACTTGTAAAGAAAACTGAAACTACTAAAGACCCAAAATCTATTCCCTGATAATTATACCTTTATCGGCAACAGGGTAAAATATTCATGTCATCTAATCCTGTTCAACCATATGCAGTATTAAATGAAGTAAAATACAAACTAAACATTTCCTTAACTGACACATCACAAGATGATCAGATTACTGTAGCTACAAATGATGCAAACAACTACATCGCTGAACAAACAGCAGTACATGCAGTTGTAGTTACAGCAGGGGACGACCCATCTTTATCTTCAATGGCAAACAATCTTGCCGCTGCTTACTTTAACTTCTGGATTAGTACTGACAAAAGTCGCGAAGAGATTGAGCTCTGGCAAGACAGAATCCAGCAGTACATCATGGCAAAGTATGGCCTGAAAAGTGCCAACATGCTATCAGGGGATCAGACATTTGGAATTACTGGTGGATTTGGCGGAGAGGCGTCTTCATCAGGAGGAGGTTCTGGCGGTGGAGGAAATGGTGGGGGAGAAGCCAACACAGCATCAAACCTTGGAGCAGGTGAGGGACTATTTGCACAAAAAGTTGGAGTAGATTTACAATTCAAAAGTCTGGTTGCAGGGACAAACGTTACACTATCTTCAGATGGTGACACTGTAACAATAAACTCATCAGGAGCAGGAGCTGGAACTTTGTCAGGTCTTATCATTGATACAAACAAGGACTGGTTAGGATTTGAGATTACAGAACTAGGTTTAATTGATTTTGATAATGCATCAGGGACAAACCCAACACTATCAGCAGTAGACTCTGCAAGTGAAAGTACATTACTGCTTGGAAGTAATTTTAGAATAACATCAGGGTTTGCTGACTTTGCAGAGATTTCAACTCCTGCAAATCCTGCAACAGATACGGGAAGACTCTATGTAGCTGATGATACTGGAACTACAACTCTATTCTTTAGAGATTCTGCCGGTACTGAAACCAATCTCCTTGATACAGGAAACAATGGAATTACATCAATTAATGCAGATGCTACTTTTGCCCAAACACTAACTGGTGGTACTGGAATTGACATTGTAGATAATCTATCAGGTGACCATTCTTTTGCAATTGACAGCACCGTTGCAACATCTAGTAATAATTTATCATTTTTCTCCCCTACCTCATCTGCTCAGCTAGCTGGCGTAATTTCCGATGAGACTGGTTCTGGTTTACTAGTATTTGGGACATCTCCCAGTTTAATCACACCAGGTATAGCTGATTTCACAAACGCTACACATGATCATGAAAGTACGGGAGGAGCAGGTCAACTAACTGCAACGTTATCACTTGATGCGACAGGAACTCCAGACGATACGAATTTTCTTAGGGGAGATAATACATGGATTGCTCCATCACTGGATAACTTAACTGATGTAACAATTAGTGGAGCAGACCAAGAACAGGTTTTAGTAAATGACGGAGCAGGACAGTGGGTCAATCAATTACTAACAGCTGCACAATTACCATCCACAATAGCATACACTGATTTAACCAATTCGTTTGGACCAACACAGCAATTTCCTGGAGGACTACAGCTTGCAACAAATGCAAACTTGGATTTGGAGGGGGGCTTTATTTCGGATGTACGAGACTTTACACTAAATGAGCAATCAGTAGATCCTACTTTAGTTGATATAACAAAGGCTACAATATTTCTCGATGATGCTGTAACCTTTGGTTCTCCAGATCCATTACTTGCAGTTATGATTAATCGAGATGGTGCAATTACAAAAAAACCAATCGTAACATCTGAAACTGTATTTGCATTAAACCAGTTCTCAAACGGAATGTTTACTGAAGAGACAGGAACAGAGCTTGTTGATCCTCTACTTGCAGATACCATGCGAGTTCAGATATTTAATGAATCAGATACTGGTGCAACATTTGAGGTAGTATTAGAAGGAATTATTTTTGTCATACAATCCCCAAACATTTCACTCTCAATTAGTAACTCTTTGAATCTTGCAGTTGGAACTCCAACTGCTCCAGTCAAACACTCTGTCTGGATTTTCAATGATAACGGTACTCCAACTATGACATCATCTACAATGGGATTTCCAATGGGTGGGGACTTTGCAGTAGTTGGAACATTCTCACTACAAGATAAAGCATCTATCCTAACTGATGGACCATACTCTACAAACTCACCAGACTATGAAATTAAAGATTCAGACATCAGGGGTCACTTGGCACACATCAATGACAGACTAGTGGAACTTGATGCCGTGTACATTAGCGGAATTAACATGACAGTAACTCCAGATGTTGGGGGTGGTACAGCAGCTGAAGTTTCTTTTGTTTCAGATGAGGGTGTAGCCTTTGAATTGCACAAAGAAACCATAGAGGCATATGATAGTACAAATGTAACATCAATTTTGGCTGTCCTAAATGAGAACACTCAGCAACCTGATGAGGTAACCAGAGTTACAAACATTGGGACAGACATTGTAGGATTGGAAACACCCAGTGGTGTTACAATTGCAACTAACCAGGCATTTAATCTGGTACTGTATACCATCCACTCTGACACTGAACCCAACCAGACAAACTATGGAATCAATCTCCCACAAAATGTCTACACTGGAGGAAGCAGAGTTCAGGACGCGATAGATGATATTTCAGGATTTACAATTAGAACAGTTCCAAATAATATTCGAGGTATAGTTTTACTAATTTCTGAAGTTACCATATCCATTACAGGTGGTGGTGCAACATTTGAGGTATCTGCAATTAAAGATATTCGAGGATTATCTCCAGGAGTTTCTGGAGGGGGTACCACTGGTGGTGGTGGAGCTACAAGCCTTGATGGACTCTCTGATGTTACAATTGGACAGATAGCAACAGCGACTGGGCAAATTTTAGAACTGGCTGCTGATTCACAATGGCGAAACGTTCCAAATCCTGCTGGGTTGTTGGCAGCTGATAACACATGGACTGGATTCCAGGATTACACAGAACAATTAGCACCGATAGATCCTGCAACAACTGAAGTTAGATTTTACGCTAAACGAATTGATGGAACTAATCAGGGATTGTTTTGTAAGCTAGAGCAGGACGGCGGAATAGTGGAGTTGCAACTAGCATGACACTAAAACGATTAGGTGCATTACGTTATGCAGGTGATGACTTTACTCCAGACTTTGCAGCACTTCCAACTGGTGCTGCCTTTCAAGGGGCCACATTTGATGCAACTGATGTTGGGGAGAAATATGTACACAACGGAACAAACTGGATTCAATTTGAGGGAGGTTCTGGTGGAGGAATTACAGGGCTTGAGCCAAACAGTACCATTCTAGAATATTCAACAGAGATTGACGATTACACAACTCCAACGTCAGCTAGTGCAACAAGTGCAGAATCTAGTGCCGACTTTAAAAATAATTACGATTCAAATGTTGGTTGGACACAAGTTGGAACATTAGTTACAGTTGATGACGGTGCTTTTCCTGATATTGTAAAAGCTAATCTCGCAACATCGGGAGTAGATAGGAGAGTTCATCATGATATAGGATTCACAATTTCAGATACTGAATGGGTAGCACAGTTTGACGCAATAATGACAGAGACTTTTGCTTCTAGTAATTTCTATGTTTTCGCATTAACAGCGGGGACATCACAACTCGACAATGCAATTACAAACCAAGACATGATCTCACTCCAAAGTGGAGCACCTAATGATCTATTTCCAACTGTCAAAGACGGATCTAGTTCAACACAAATTACAGGAGACGCTTTTACCTATGTAAATGGAGTTCATTATTGGTTCAGAGTAACAAGACTTTCTGCTACTTCATTACAATTCCAAGTCTTTACAGATTCGGCTAGATTAGTAGAAGTTCACAATACAACCTCCACTATCTCTGCTGCAATTACAGGACTTACAACCTTACAGCATGGAACCGATGCTGTACTTGCAGGAGCAAGACCATTTACATTAGATGGAGATAATTTTGAACTTTTCAATAATACAACGATTCCAACAATAGGAGCAACTAATGCAATAGATGGAAACACTGCAACGTTCTGGGAATCAGAGGCTGGTATTAACGAATCAATTACACTTGACATGGGAAGTGTCGTTAATTGTTATGGACTGGCATTTTTCATCGACAAGGCTCAATCAGGAATTACAGAAACTCAATTCCAGATAATCGCAGGGGCTCCTCTTGTCGCAACAGGTGGAGATATCACACAAGTTGGAGATTTCAAGGTTCACACATTCAACGTTGGCGGAAACTTTGAGATTACATCAGGTAGTGGGAATGTTGAATATTTAGTAATTGGAGGAGGAGGAGGAGCTGGTCAAGGGGGAGGAGGAGCAGGTGCTTATAGAACTGATACAGGATTTAGTGTAACTCCTCAAATTTATCCTATCACTGTTGGTGCTGGTGGTGCTACTGGCGGTATTGCAGGAGCTGGTAATGTGGGTAGTGATTCTATTTTTGATAGTATAACATCTAACGGAGGAGCTGGTGGTGGTACCATCAACACAAGTGCTCCAGCGTACAGTGCCAACGGTTCTGGTTCTGGTTCGGGAGGGGGTACAGGGACTGTAGGATCTAGTGGCGGAGCATTTGGTAATGACGGAGGAGATAATGCAAACGCAGCATCTCCGTTCCCATCAGGTGGTGGTGGAGGAGCAGGAGCTGTTGGTGCAGCTACAACGGTAGGTCAATCAGGAAGTGGTGGTGATGGATTACAAAGTAACATTGATGGAT
>SDBT01005353.1_pt1 | contig 21560 bp, 36 predicted proteins | sample 2277101 | NCBI WGS metagenome assembly SDBT01 (sample SAMN10404973, study PRJNA504765) | marine sediment metagenome | isolation source: marine sediment core GS10_PC15, 103 cmbsf | place: Arctic Ocean: Southern Knipovich Ridge | collected 2010
GCTGATCTGACACCGCCCCGGCTGTTAAGCCCCTGCGCTCGTCATCCTAGTGCAATATAGTTGACACACTTTGCACGGTGCATGATTTTGTTTCGCCAAGAATATTTAGTTCTTCGGGCATAAATTACACGTTTACCGTCGGGATGTGATAAGGAAACTATGTCGCTTTTGTTTAAGCCTTTATCTATCGCTTCCCAAACAGCGTCTACCGCTATAGTTGCTTTGTGTTCTGTTAATAGGTCGCTTCCTATTACCTTGCTTAGTAGTTCTGCTTTAGTCATGTTTACTCCTGAGTATATGGCACACCTGACACGATTCGAACGCGCATTTTTCTGCTCAATCATGGTTAGAATTGACACTGCCGCTTTGTATCAACCCAGATTCCAAACTCCCGTCATCATTGAGAAATGGATTCTTAGTACCTGGCGGCGCTTGTGGAAATCTGATGACATTCGGCGCAGGGCTTAATGCCTTCAGAAGTATGACGCACAGAACAATCCCAGACAGACAGCATACGATCAGCATAATCCCAGCCTCGCCTAGCGTCAATTCGCCTGGCGTCTTATTTAGAAACGCTATTAACCAATTCATGATTTGTATCTCCTAAAAATGTGCGTCCCGCGAGAGTCGAACTCGCAACAATTAAGACGCGGGCTTAAACCGCGTGCGTATACCAATTTCGCCAGGGACGCATGTGTGGTAGCGGAGGCGGGATTTGAACCCGCAACAATGAAGACTAGTTTCTAAAACTAGCGCGTATACCAGCTTCGCCACTCCGCCGTTATTTGTTTTTACCGACACATAATGGAGTCGCAGGCTGGAATCGAACCAGCGAATAACGAATCTGCAATTCGCCCCGTTAGCCATTTCGGTACTGCGACTGGTCGGGTAGGTTGGAATCGAACCAACGAAAGGTCTTGCGACCACGAGATCTACAGTCTCGCGCTCTTGCCACTGAGCGACTACCCGAAGTGCTTGGGGTGAGCGAGGCTACTTCCTACCCCTGTATTTTATATTAGCTTGTTGCTTCGCTTTTTTACAATCAGCACAACGACATCCTCTATGGTAGCCCCAAAAAGTACCGTGTTTGATTTTGCTAGGAATGCAATTTTTGGGAGCTTTGTTGTTGCAACCTAAATGACTAAACGCCACATTGTCTAAATCAAAGAAAAGCCCAATAGGATCTTTTGTATTAAGCCAGCCCTGTTTATGCTCTACGCTCAGTTCCTTTGTGGTTTCGATTTTCTTTCCACATCTAAAACAAGTGTCCAATTCTAAACATTGCGCCATTTCAAACATCAGCATTTTACGCAACTTATTGGCCGCTGTTCCGTGTGGCATACCCAACTGTTCTGATTTGTGCCTGTTACCGGCTTTGCTCATTTTTGACCTTCGTCTATAACGAGTTATGATTATGTATAAATCAGCGACCTGCCAGGCTCGAACTGGCCCTCTCAGCTTGGAAGGCTGGAACTCTACCAGATAAGTTAAGGTCGCATATGGAGCCGGAATTCAGCCTCGAACTGAAAACCTGCGGTTTACAAATCCGTCGCTTTGCCAACTAAGCTATACCGGCCTGCCCTGACTGGCTTCGAACCAGTAACATTCTGCTTAACAGGCAGACACTCTACCAATTGAGCTACAGGGCAAATTACTTAAGATATTCCGCAATCGGTTTAATAAATACAAGTTTATGTCTACCTTCTAGCTTCTTATACCCACGAGTTATATATGCGTGACATGTAGGGCATAATTTTTGTTTTGTCACTGTCAATGTGGTGTATGTCAACAATTCCCGAACATATGTTATCGTAATATCCGCAAACAGCACAAGCAGTGCCGTGTGCATCTTTGCTTATGCGCCTGTACGCTCGCGTAGAGTTTTCGCTAGTGCCGTAATGAGCAGGTGCTATTATACCGTTTATACGTTGTGCTAAATCTTTATGCTTTCGGCAACAAAAATATAAACCGCTTTTTGAATTCCGCAAAGTACTTTTGGTTCGTTCAAACGTTTCATTACAATAAGCACACTCTAATTGCACCAAACATCTTTCTTTAAGCCATGCAGTTACGCACGCCCTAGAACAGTACTTACGTTTTTTAGATTCCGCTAATGGGTAGTGTCTAGTTTTACCACATTGTTGACACTGGCTTGGATATAGTTTTAGCTGTTTGCCATACCAATCTGCTATAATGCAATCTTCCATTATTACTCCGTAAAAATAAATGGTTCTCCCGGAGCGAGTCGAACGCCCAAAAAAACAGATCCAAGGTCTGTTGGCCTACCGTTAGCCGACGGGAGAATGAGCGGCTGACCAGGGTTGAACTGGTGACATTCTGATTGGCAACCAGATATTCTACCAACTGAATTACAGCCGCGTGATTGATGGGCGCTACGTTGATGCTTGCATCGAGAACTCAATCCTTAATGCCGCGATGTCGTTCGTGCGCCCAAGACATTTAATGGTGGAGCCGGGTGTATTGAAACACCGTCCACAACATACTGTCTGTGTCGAAACCTTTCGTCCCCGTATTCAGGTCACACGGCGTAGGAATCAAACCTACGTTCTGAATTGACTAGCCAGTCAAGCCTTACGGGAAGCTTCATGACGCTCCTTGCAATACTATCCCTGGACTAAATGCCGATTCCGCATTAACCAATATGCTACCGTGTCGTATAGGGTCAGGAGTGCAGGATTGGCTACCTGCTTTTAGACGACCGATCAATTCGTCTTGTACCCTTGCACGGGGTTCATACCCCGCGGGGTTATACAATCGCTAGAGCTAACTCCTGTAAAGTCTATCAAATTCCTCTACCGCCCAACTTTCTCCATCCAAATATGCACGCTCAAAAACGTGCCTTTTCTGAACAACCTCCGCATGGTGATATTGGCTCACCAATTTGGTCACGTAATTTCTATAACTTGAAACCCCTCTATAGAAACACCACGGGCTATCGGGTACACTATATTTAGGTTTGCCCCATATATTCTCTTTGATACACCCAAATCGCCACGGATGCAGTGGGTAATCATTAGTGTACATACTTATTTTGGTATCGTGATTTAGTTGGTTAAACGCCCTTTTAATCTGGTGTAATTTGCCCATCACTTCTTTGCTCGCAGATTATATCCCAGAGCAAATCTCGCACCTCCTTCTTCTCCAAGCAACATTCCATTCCTTCGCTATATCCGATACACTGATATAGGTGCTCCCAATCTTCACAGTAGGTGTCTAGTTTTGCATCAAACTCTATTCTTGTCATGGAATTCCCCTCTTTGTCAATGCCCCAAATTTGCCCCGCAGTTACCACAAAAATGCTGGCGTGCATTCCAGCGTCTACTGCACGCAGGGCATGTCACCTTGTCCTTTGTACCAACAGGTTGCTCCACGACTGCTCCCGACCCCTTCACGCCCCTCAGTTTGATTGTTATCACATGGGGTGCGTCTGTAAGTCCTATATGGCCGTTCGAGAAATGTTGCGATGCCTCTGCACCGCGAACGGTAATCCCCTCGTCGACTTGTGGTATAGATCGTAGCATTCCGCTTGTATTCTGCTCCCCGCCGCTGTAACTGCAATCCGCGATGAATTCCTTTGGCGGGCCGCCTGCACTTATGTCTGGTTTATACGAATCATCTGCCGTGATACCGCTACCCCATGTAATCGTAGGAAACGGCGGATGCTTTGGATACGAGTAACTCCAACGAGGATTATACATAGGAGCATATTCAGGCTTTCTTTGTTCAAAACAGTACTCTATTCGAACAATCCCGTCATCCATTCTATCGCCTCTATGATCGACAATCTCTTGCGTTTTCTGAATGAACCGAAATTTCTTCCGAACAGTGTCGCCATCAAGAAAGCCTTCCAGAGTCATGTCGGTATTAGGAGCTAGGAGTAGAGAGTTACCGCTCAATACATCCTCGCCGTCGATACTAACCTTAATCCTTGCTTTGCGCGATTCTAGGTTCTTTAGGCGAATTGAATAATCCGATCCGAAGGGTAGTTCCACAGAGCCATTTTGCTCTCTCAGGATTTTGCCATTTACTGAAATTATCGCCACGAAATCGTTTTTGTAGACCATTACATCTACCTCCTTTAACGGCGTATCGGCTAACCGCCCAGTGTTTTAAGCCGATTGAAGTGTTTAGAAATATTAGATACTCTTGTTATTATACCACAGATTTGGCCTTACCGCAAGGCGTTTTGTATTCTAGTGCCCCAAGCCGCCCTTCTACTGCTGCTAATTGGTTTGCTAATAATTCTTTTGCATACAACAACATTTCTTTGTATCTAGGTTTGAGATCTACCCACTCAGCAGCAACATCCTGCCACTTTACCGCCGTATGCCTGTTGTCGCCGTCACAGAGCACTGTACACGATATGAGGTGAGAATCTATATACTCTACACTGGTCACTATACCTTGCCTAACAATGGGTATTTCGCCTATATAATCTATAACATAAACATTGTCGTTTATATTGATTTGATCTTCCATCTTCACCCCTATTTAACAAACTTCTTCTTACTGCCAGTTACAGAAAAGCTTACATCCAGATCCCCGTCACCGTCATGGTCGCGGTAAATATTTATTCCGATTCGCCTATGCTTGTCGGTGCCATCAAAGAAACGCTCAAGAACACCCCCGATTCCATCTGCTTGTTCTGCTATCTCTAATTCGTCCGATAGATCAACATCAGAAGCACTTGCTACTTTGATTTCTTCGGAAATTCCATCAAGCTTTGCCTCGTCTAAGCGGACTAGGTCATGGAGGTGATTGAATTGGTTGTGTAGATCGGTTATAGTTTCGCGCCTAAGTGCCATCACGTCCTTTAACGCTTTTCTTTTCCAGCAAAGATCATCCAGCGCCCCAGATCCTTTGTGTTGTTCAATAGTATCCAACGCCCAATCAAGTGCTTGGCGGTATGAAGAACTCCACCTAGATTCTTGAAGATCAGGGATTTCGGCATAGTAGCCATTAAGATTGTCCTGTATCGACATCAATTCTCCCGCGAAGGGGTCCCATTTTTCCTTTTTATTACTCATTATTTCTCCTTGTCGCTTAAAACGACTATTTACTTCTACTCCAAAACCTATACCACGCTCGCGTTTTGCTCGTTTCCTTTTCATCACTTAGATCGTAATCCATATCCTTCCATATATCCTCCTCCGTGTTATAACCGCACTCGTTGGCTATAATCATATTGATCAGAACACTTGTTGTGTTGGTTTGGCGCTTGACTACATGCCATAATTGTTTTCCGGCATCAATATCCACCGCTTCAAGTAAATCAACCATTTCCTCTACCGTCACACTTTCTATAGCGTTACGGAGAGCATACAGTAACTTCTTTCGGTATATATCCTCATCTCCAAGAATGTTGTATATAAGCCCTAGTTTTAGCTCAGTACCCCAGTTGCTTTCAATCCACGTTAGCAGGTTCTTTTTTGTGTGTTTTGCCATTTGGTTCTCCTTATTGATTTCCCCTTAAAACCCAGGAACTCCTACAAGTTCTTGGATAGTAGCTATACAAATCATACCCATAACAGGATAGGCGATGGATATTTTTTCGTTTTTCCTGATTGTTATGTCGGCTTTGCACCCGCCAAATCCATCAGCAGCTATGTAAGTAATATCACCTTTTGCGTCCTCGAACTCCGCTTGTACCTTCTCTAGCGTCGTAGCTTGGTCTGAATAAAATACTATCATGTTACCCTCCTACCAGGAGTTGTAAAAACGTAGCGTTTTCACGTTTTTGGGTATGTCGCAAACGTCTAGTTCAAAGCCATCGCTATCCATATCTCCCCACGGACGGCAAATAGCGAACTCTTTTTTATCAAGCAAGTCAAGCAGAACGCCATCCTCGTCAGGCTCCTCTTTATCAAAAAAAGTCCATACGTCATCAGGTATGTCAATATCCGCTTCAATACAAGCGTCATATACCTGTTTCATTTTCTTCCAATCCTCGTCTGGTGGAACTACGCCTATTATGTAAGTGCTCATCGACATTTTGTTGTCTCCTTTGCTGAAATTTCCAAAAACGCCTTGACAAAACAATACTTTCGTGTTATCCTTATAGCAAGAAGCTTTGATAGAATTATAACACACATGAAGGGCGGTGTCAAGGCATTATGCAAAAAAAGAAACAAATTGGACTTAGGTTAACGCCGGAAGATCGGTATGATGTTCGTGCAATGTCGTTAGCGTGGAATTGTTCGCAACAAGCAGTATGCGAACAAGCAATCAAATCCTTTTTAGCTTTTGAACAAGCAAGCGTTGTCGCAGGAAGGAAGTTGTTGGATAATATCGAACGAAGCGCCAAGAGGTTTAACAGTGCCCAAAAAACGTGATTTGGAAAATATAAAAAAAGAATTAGCGACGCGGTATCCTGATCAGGTTTTTGATTTCACGAATTATCAAAATACGCACTCAAAAATCTTGGTGATAGATCCTGATTATGGCAAATGGTATCCTACAGTACATAATCTTTTACAAAAACCCCGACAACACCGCGAGCGGTATCTTGCAGGACAACGTGTTCCTAAAACTAGTCTCGAAACAGTTAGAGAAAAGATTAGTAGTGTTTATGGGAATGCCGTTTCTATTGATGAATCGACATATAAGGGTGTATCCCGATCATGCAGATTTGTAGACAAGGAGTATGGGGAGTTTTTCACTTCTCCCGCTCATGTCTTTCATGGTCACGGACACAGGCAACGTGGAATACTAAAGTTTTCCAAATCCAACCAATTGCCTATTCAAGAGGTCAAGCAGAGACTATTTGAGCAACATGCAGAAACGGTGACTATTGATGAATCAACATACAATGGCCTGTATCGTCACGCACGGTTTACACATAAGATTTATGGTGACTGGAATGCTATTCCTAGTAATGTATTAAAGGGTTCATCACATCCTAGCGGTACGCAGGCTAAAATCAGGCAAACAACATTGCGGAAATACGGCGTGCTACATGCCTTGCAATCGAAAGAGATATTTGAAAAAGCTACACGTAATCGGTGGCGTACCATCGATCTAACCCATTGGAAAACAAATGATAGCATTGTATGCAGGGGATCGTATGAGTATGCGGTAGTTAGATTTTTAAACAGGAATCAAATTGATTATGATTGGCAAATCAAAATACAACTCACTGACAGTATGGTGTATTTCGTAGATCTCTACCTTGTTGCCAAGGATAGGTTTGTTGAAATAAAGGGTTATTTTTTCAGCCCTGCAAACAAACAGAAATGGGATTTGTTTCACAAACAACACAAAAATTCCGAAATATGGTTTGGTAATAAGGTGTCAGAAATAACAGGCAAATCTTTACGCAAAATAAAAGAAGAGTTTAATTTTGACTGTATGCGTTTAACAAATGAATTCATAAAAACACCACCGAAAAACACATTCTCAAAATAGGAGATTGTAAATGGTAATCATCAATCCGAAGGGCGATACAGCATTTAACAGCCATGAATTTGCTTATGCCTATGTAACGAAATGGGATCTAGCTCCCACAACGTTACTCCAGATAATATTGAAGAACGAAACGGAACTTTGGTGGGATAGCACCCCCGGACAATGTATTTACGCGGAAAAAGATATGACCGATTCCTTAGCAATCCTTGTTTCGCAAATGACAGGGGTTATTATCAGCCCTGACAAAAGACAAGCACTCAATGTGGAGGAATTTAATTCTGCGCGTGTATCGAATTGCAAGGAAACGCACGCAACACAACTTATTGTTGAGCTAAAGAGTGTATCGGACATTCGCTGGATAGATCGCCCTTATGGTGACGAATCTGAAACAGAAATGCAAAAAGAATTATCCAATTTTGTTGCCGAGTTAAACGAAAGGAAACGTTATGACAGCAGAACGTAGTGTGGCTTTTGGCTGTGCCGTACACGATGCTAAGGAATTACATGAGCGCGTTACGTCAATATCGTACATTTTATTAGATCGTGACAGAGATAAAATATTAAAATCTGTATTGGATTTATCATTACAGAACGCTAAGTTCATTTACGATATATACCGTGCCGTTGTCGATCAAACGGAGGGGGTAAGCTAAATGCTAATTAAACCACGGATATTAGAACGGGAGCTACCAATGTCGCTAAAAGATATAGAACGGTTGGCGCAATTAGGTCTAACCGCTAATCAGATTCGCAAGGTTGCCGAAGCGGGGTTGTTGCCTGAAAATTCCGTCCATTTTCACGCTATTACTAAGGCGGTACTGCAGGATGGTCTGCAAAGAAAGGCAAACACATGCTTGAATTCTACCGCAATCTAAGCAAGCATTACGACAAGTTGCTACACGCCCTCGTCACGTTCGTTTTGGTTATATGGCTTGATAAAGCGATCAGTGTTTACGCGGCATGTCTGATAGTATTCGTACTGCAATGCTGCAAAGTGTTTAGCAATTGGCAGCGCAATTGGGAATACCGAATGTTGGGTGATTGGTTGGCTAATGGGGTTGGGTATGTTTTGGTGGTACTTTGGTATATTTAAGAAAGGATAAACAATGGTTATCATAGCTGTAAAGCAGAAGCGTTCGATCTCGAAGCGTTGGCGCGCATAGGCAATATGGCGGATTCTACATTAACTTTCGCAGAACACGCTCTGGCAGCAGGTATCGAAACGTGGATATACGACTGTGTGTGGCAGTTCAAAGAAATGATTTTAGCAGAAAGGAATAAAAATGATACATGAAACTGCGATAGTAGAGGACAGAGCAGAAATAGGCGAAGGTACGAAGATCTGGCACTGGGCGCACATTATGCGGGAGGCGAGAATTGGAAAGAACTGCGTAATAGGGCAGGGATGCTATGTAGGTAGCGAGGCGGTAATCGGCAATGGAGTCAAAATCCAGAATAATGTATCGGTATACGATCTGGTAACTCTGGATGATAATGTGTTTGTCGGTCCTTCCGTAGTATTTACTAATGTTTTGAAACCCAGAGCAGAGATTAGGCGAGACTTTAACGAGTATTTACCTACCATAGTTAAAGAAGGTGCTACTATAGGAGCTAATGCTACTATTGTTTGTGGCGTCGTCATCGGTAAATACGCATTTGTAGGTGCGGGAACGGTGGTAACTAACGACATTCCTGATTATGCCCTTGTAATGGGTAACCCTGCCACTGTGCGCGGGTGGGTGTGCGAATGTAGTTGGAAGTTAAACCTTAGCGGTATCTGGCCAGGATTTGTACGCTGTCCGAAATGCCAGAAACGATACAGGCTGCACCTTAACAAGGTGGTCAAGCTGGCAGAAGAGGAAAAAATGTGATACCATTTTTAGATCTTAAAAGAGCATATGCGGAAATTAAAGACGAAATAACCGAGGCAGTCTCTGAGCTAATGGATTCGCAGCAATTCATTCTGGGCGAGGTGGTGGAGCGTTTCGAACAAGACTTTGCACGGGAATGTACTACAAAATACGCTATAGGTGTTGCTTCGTGTAGTGACGCTCTTGTTTTGGCGCTAAGGGCGTTGAACATACATGAAGGCGATGAAGTTATCACCACCCCATTCACTTTTATCGCTACAGCGGAAGCTATCGTTCGGGTGGGAGCCAAGCCTGTCTTTGTAGATATAGAACCTGACACATACAACCTTGATCCCAACCGGATTGCAGCAGCAATTACTTACCAAACGCGTGCCGTTTTTCCCGTTTATCTATACGGTCAGTGCGCTGACATGCAGAGAATCAAGCAAATCGTAGGGGAAATACCCATTATTGAGGATGCCGCACAAGCTTTTGGGGCAACGCATAATAATCTGCCTGCTGGCTCAATGGGGATTATTGGCTGTCACAGTTTCTTCCCGACGAAGAATCTTGGCGGATTTGGTGATGGGGGTATGGTAACCACTAACGATGCATCGCTGGACGCCGCAATCCGTGCTTTACGGGCGCATGGAGCCTCGCGGCGGTATTGCCATGACCGATTAGGCATGAACAGCCGCCTAGACGCTATACAGGCTTGTGTGCTTGGTGTAAAAATGAAGCGCGTCTTTGTGTGGATACGACAACGCATCCTGAATGCAATGTGCTATAACCATTTACTTGCCGACCTGCCCGTGATCACCCCATTTGCGGATGCAAAAAATCAGCACACCTATAACCAATATACGATAAGGGTAACTGATCGTCCTGCATTGATAAAGGCATTCAAGCAGCGGGAGATCGGCCATGCAATATATTACCAGCAGCCATTGCACCTGCAACCATGTTTTGATTATTTAGGGTACAAAAAAGGCGATTTCCCAATAGCAGAAACCGCCTCTGAGCAGGTATTATCGTTGCCTATCTATCCCGGACTGACAGATACTGAACAAGAGCAAATTGCTGAAGTTATTCAGCAAACTTTGCAACTGTAGCTCCTAGTACTTTTTCCATATGTACCAGAGCCGCATCGTGTGTTTCTTTACTGAACCCAGCTACGCAGTCTTTGTAAACAGTAGTAGAGATGTCTCTGATACTTAGCCCTGCAACAATGTACTGGACGCAAATATCCGTACATACGCCGACAACTACCGCTTCTTCGCATCCGTAATGTCGTAGCCATTTATCCAGGGTGGTTTCGTAAAACCCGTCCACCGATCGCTTGGCAACGGGAGTCCATGGGATTTCTGCCAGTTCCGGAACGGTTTCTGCCCCCTCCGAGTGTTCCATACAATGTTTTTCAAATACTTTGAACTCAGGATCGTTAAACCAGTGTTCGTCCTTTACGTGCAGTATAACCCCATCTTCTACAAGTACGCTTCCAGCAAGACGCTTTACAATAGGAATGATCTTCCTCGCCTCTTTCCCGCAATACATTGGAAACTCGGACTCCAAAAACCCTCGTAGCATATCAACCATAATCAGTACTTTCATAACGTCTCCTTTAGAGGACTCTCTTGAGCCTCTTATTAGGCCGCCATTCCCGACCAACTTTACTGTATTTGAATCCGTTTATTCCGACTATATCTGCCGTTGCACTACGTCCTTCCCACAACTGCCCCACACCGAGACTGTCGAACAGGCGAATCCCTAAAGCTTTTTCTGCTTCGACAAATCTCTGCACTTTTTCGGGATTACCAAAACCAGAGGATAGAGTTACTGGCGAGTCTTCATATCCTGCATGATCAAGCGCAAGCCTGAGATTCCGTGCTAATTCGATTGTTACCCCTTTCTTGTAATGACAGGTTTCGCCAATATTTTCACCGCAAGTATCCAAACGTATACCTGGCGGATTGTCCTTTAGATAGTTTTTCCCCCAAATATTTTCATTCCCATACAAGGACTCTATTGATTCTATCGAGTCGGTAATTTCCTTGTTAAATGTATCTGCTAAAATTACCCGTTTCACTTCTTTATCAATTGTATTGTGAAAAGCAATGGCCGCTTTTCGGGTACTTTCTAATATGATAGGGAGAACATGCGGCATCGTTCCTAGCCCTTTACGATTTACTGATTCTGCACCAGCATCCGTAGAACAACCGGACGCTCCGCCATTAAATGCTGCTAAACTTATCCGACAGTCCGATTCGTAATGCCAGTGCCGTGCCCCGAAGTAATAAACCGGCCGATCTCCTACTAGCTTGACGATCTCCTCCATACGGCTCGCAATATCTCTTGTGATGGGAGATATGCCGCCGTTCGCAAGTGTTGTCCCTGCCGAGATCACTCCCAAGTACACCGTCTCCCACTCCACAATCAACTGTATCGGAACTTGTATCAACATAATAGTTTCATTAGGCTTGTATCTCTGACCATCTTTTAGCGCCCAAACATTGCCGTTAACGTACTCTATACCCGACTCTGCGACAAGCCTTATCGCCTCTTCCATGCCGCCCAGCTTCCCCGGCCCTTTACGGACAAAGACCTGTATATCAACCCACGGATCTAGGCCCGCTCGCTCCAATATTTTACGCGTGTAAGCGAAATACACATCCGTATGTTTCCGTACATTCATAATCAGTTCTCCTTTTTATACTTGACATAAGTTAAGTGTTAGTGTAGAATAAATACATGATAAAAATATTCAAATTCAGATTATATCCAACAAAGAAACAAACCCAAGCGATTGACGGAATGATTGAAACGCATAGGCGTATCTACAACAATGCTCTTGCCGAACGCAAAACTGCTTGGGAAGAACGAAAAGAATCTATTACTTCCTTCCAGCAAAACAAATTGTATGCAATCCAAAAACAAGTCAATGAATATTACCAAAAGACAAACTCCGCTTCGTGCCAACGTACTATTCGCCGTCTTGACAAAGCATTTAATGCGTTTTTTCGTAGAATAAAGACAGGCGACAAGCCGGGATACCCACGATTCAAAGGACGCAATAGGTTTAATTCTGTAGAGTTTACTTATGGCAATGGGATCAAAATCAGAGCCAATGGCAACCTGTATATCCAACATATTGGTGAAATTAGACTTAAACAGCATAGATCGATTATTGGCACTATTAAGTCCGCTATAATTAAACATAAATCTGGCAGATATTATGTCTGCTTTTGTGCTGAATACGAGCCGCGGTCGCTTGAACCAGCGGACAAAAGCGTTGGTCTTGACATGGGTATCAGTAAACTTGTTACGACATCCGACGGCGAGTTCTTTGAACCGCCTAAATATCTTCGCCAATCTGAAAAAAAGCTGAGAACCCAACAACGAAAAGTCGCACGCAGAAAGAAAGGTTCTAACCGTAGACATAAGATAGTTAAACTGCTGCAACGCACTCACGAACATATCGCTAATCAACGTCGTGATACCGCTCACAAGATTGCTCGTAAGTTGGTTAATCAATACGATCTTATTGCCGTTGAAGATTTGCAAATCACGAACATGCTTAAAAACCATCACCTTGCCAAGTCTATCTCGGACGCGGCTTGGAATATTTTTATCAATATCCTCACGAACAAAGCGGAAGAAGCTGGTCGAAGAGTGATAAAGGTTGATCCTAAATATACCAGTCAGGATTGTTCCCAATGCAACAAACGAGTTAAAAAGGATTTGAGTATTCGTATTCACGATTGTCCTTACTGTGGCCTTGTTTTAGACCGCGATATAAACGCTGCCAAAAATATTCTAGCCCGGACGGGGCTTTCAGGAGCTAACGTAGAGGTAGTAAACTCAAGCGTTTCCTGAGAAACTCCCTTCGGGGAGAGTCGTCACGTGAAGTATTTGTCGGTAAAATGCTTAACGTCCATTCTGGCCTCCTTGCATAATGATTGATCCCGGTAAATCCCAACGGTAAAACACGTCGCCGCTAGGAAAGAAAAGTATGTTTCTGTGTTCGTTCTCGCTAGGTTGCAGACAAAACTTAATACAAACGTTCTGGCCGTCTATATCGTAAACCCCGCCGCCCTCTGGCAGTTCCCTTAACGAGTAACCATACTCTTTGACGTATTGCATAATAGTAGTTACTTTGCGGTGATCTAGTACTCCTGCACCATAAGCTGCACGCCAAGTTAGTTGCTTGACATCATTCTCTTTGCAAAAATTCATCGTTTCAATCAATTTGTCAATAGTATCTGTATATCCGTTAATCCCCACTACAGACAAACGAACCATAAATCCGCAACTTCTGAGAATGTTTATGGTTGTCATGAGGTTAGGGTAGGATTGTTTGTTACCAAAATATACTTGTTGGTTTTCTTCGTGGTGAATGCTTACAACAGACAAGGCAATCGTGGTAAGACCTAAAGTGTACCACTCTTTGAGATAAGAGCGGAGTTTCGAGCTATGAAACAATGTCCCGTTGGTCTGCAGGTCTATTAAAGGAAAACATTGGTGTGCATGTAAAGCCTCTAAATATTCGGTGATTTGTGTGGGATAGAGAGTTGGCTCGCCTTTCCCTGTCAACACCACGCTAGTGATTCCGTAAGATTTAGCAAGTAAGCAAGCCTTGCGAAAATTTCGCCAGTTAATTTCTGGTGAACACAGGGCTTTGGTTTCCTTTGGCGTTGTAGTTTGTTTGGATACACAAAACGAGCACCTTGCATTGCATTTGTCGCTTCCGACGACTATTTGGAATGATAACATAACTGTCTCCTAAGCTATTGTTTTCCCTATCCGCACGGGCATTTGGGGTTTATAGTAGTCTTGCCAGTACTTCTCCACAGTCACTATGTCTCCTTGGTTAACAGCTTAACGGCATTGAGCGTCAAAATAGATTCAATGCCTGGGACTTGAGAAAGCCTCTGGATAATTGGCATCTTCATGCCTGGCTTGGCGTAATCAGTACCAAGTATCAGTTTCTCTTTGTGTCGATCCAGGAACCCCCCTGTGAAATCGGGATCTCTGGTGAGGGCGTTGAGGGCAGATACAGCAGATAGATCCGCATAAAGATTCGGATATTCCAACAATATATCCGCCCGCCCAGGAGTGGTGATCTTTCCTGTAGGATAGCCACCTCTTGGCATGTTTTCAACAGAAATCTCTGACCACCACGCAGATCCGTGCATGACAAAGTTTGTATCAGGCATATCCTTTAACAATCCTTCGAGTTTAGGCAAACCAGGTTCGTCAACATTCAGATGCGGATCAAGGTGCATGACCACACACCATTCTAATTCACCACAACGCCTATATATAGCCTTGCAGCGAGGATCGTCTATAAGTAACCCCATCTTATGCTCTCCGAAGCCCTTGCAACCCATCCTCGCAAACTCGTCCATATGATTAACAGGGCTTTCCCGCCTGGGATCAACACAACAGAATGGGATCAATCTCTCCGGGTACTTATTCGCCGCTTCCAGAGCATCGAATGTTGAAAAGTACGTCCCCGTAGCTTCGGGGCTGACAAGGGGTAACAGGACGGAGATGCCTATTTCTGTCCTATTCATCCAATCAATCAACTGCTCAACAGTTAACTCTCTGTTTCCCTCCTGTGGAAAATCTAAGTTGCCTAAATGGACGTGGAAATCAATCATCGCTTACTCCTGCCTCGTAGCTTTGCATAAGATCTAACTAAGATACAACAGTTACGCAATCTTCACAATAATAATCATGTTCTTTGCAATACCGTGCGGGGTTTGTATTCTTCCCACACATAGAACACAGTGTTGGGTCGGCAGTGCTTTTATATTGTGTGTATTCATTTCTGTCTTTATCAACATACACGCCACTGGCGTAAAACAAAGTCAATTTTTTGGGCGGTTTGTAAGGCATACAGACGTTTTGTATTTGATCAAAATCTACATGCCGAACAAGGCAATCGTCTTTGGCTATACACCATCGCACTCTACCTGTGTGCGGTTTATCCGATTCTATCTGCTGTTTAATTGCCATTACTTCCTCCATGTTTAACGTAATACTCTTTAATTGAGCCAACAATCTCTTGCGGTGTAATTAAATCTAACACTGGCGTATCCTTAATGCCAGGGCTGGTGTTGTAATCTACCGCCCACCACATGCCGCCTATAGATCGTACAAAATCTATTGCCATCATGGGCGTTGTATAAGGATCTTTAAACTCGCCAGGCAAGCATATGTAGTTGACAACACCAACAACGGAGGGATAATGGTATATAGCTACATCGCCACGATTACTGAAACGCCTATCATCACTGCAGTATTGAAGCCCGAAACACTTCAATCCGATTCGCAGATAGCGATATGATATTGCACCATGACCTTCGTTATCTATCCATACTGCCGCTAACGCTTCGTCGTATTTATCACGCGTACCTTGATGCAAGCAACAAAACTCTTTTCCTTCACTACAATGCGCCATCTCATCCAAGTAAACTATAATGAGCGGGCGATGGTGTCCGATTAGAGCATACATGCGTTGAACAGTTGCGTAATAAGGAACGTATAGTCCCATTTTCTGCAGTATTTCAAATGCTTTTCTGCGGGAGATTCCATCTCGGCCATTACGCACCCATTCAATCTCTGCATTATACCCGTCAAACAAACAATCATACGGTTCTTGGCCATAGAAATCGGAAACCAGTTTAACTTTGGGCAGTATCATCATATGCTCCTTGTACATAATAGGCGTTGTTAATGCCGGCCAAGCCGTAATCTTCTAATCCCTCGGTTGGATATAGATAAGCATCGGTTATATACTGCGGTATTGTCATTATATTTCTCCCAACGCCCATCCTTCAATAACTTCATCTCTGTGGTTATGAAAGGTTATCAGCTTCAAGCCGCGAACAGATATTTCGTTGTTGTTGGAGTTATATATGTGCCGCTGAAAGGCTCCAAATGCCCTATCTCTGGCACGACGCTTACCCTCTACTTTATCAAAGGCGTCCGTGGGGTTGCATTTCGATATACCAAACCACCACTCACCGTCTCGACATTGCAGGGCGTGTAACGTTCTACCTGTAAAATATAACCTACCGCCGGGTAGCTTCCTTGATAACCACTTCGATTTTGGATCTTTTTCTGATCCTATTACACGTTCGTATATAGTTACTTCCGATTCGATCCAAGACGCATCAAACATTTTATCCTCTTTCTGTAATTGTCGCTTAATACGACTATTCGTTTATACTTGAGTACATCAATAATCATCAGCCTTCATTAGAAACCATCTAACATTGCATTCGCGGCATCTATAAAAGCCACTGCTATTTTTCTTTACATCATTATTGCCTGCCTCGCAAAAAGGACAAGACATATCTAGTTCGCATTTAATATGCCACTTCGCAATTTGCCTGATCGATGGCGGTCGGTCTGATAATATTCTACGCCACTTAATCCTGACCCAAAGCCTATGCCATAATCTCCAAATTTGCAAGGGTAGGGTTTTGAACCAACCAATCATTTGACTCATCCTTTCTCCGCCGATATACACTGTCAACATAAACGGCTTAATCATTAGCTTGAATCTCAACGGCAATTTGGACCGACATGCTTTATGCAAGAAAGACACATAAGGCCAATGCCCCAATCGGCTTAATATAATCCCCGACTTTTTGCTAAACTGCCATTGTATTCTCATATAGCTGACATCCCATTGTTTTTACTATCGCGTTGCCACCACTCTGGCTTGGTGTCATGTCGTTCTAGTTGCTTTTTCGCCTCTGTGTAATGAAGGCCAATTACAGTGTCGAGGCGTTCGATAGCAGCCAACACAGTCTCGGTTTGTTTGTGAGTTGTTATTCCCGTTACCGTTCCCCAGATACAAGCAATAATCGCCAACGCTACGAACAACACGACCATTCGCCATTTCAAATCATCCATGGCTACCTTCCTTTCGCTCAACTCGTAAATGCAGCTTCTCTGCCGAGATACCACGCCCCTTAAGGTAAACCACTACTTGGTGAACAATTTCGCCATCCTTTCCATATAAGGGTAAATCAACGTAACCCTCCGAAAATAACTTGGGCAAATCTTGCTCTTGCGTCAATTCGATAAAAATACCAGGATTCGACGCTCTTTTCTTGTCACTATTGAATTCCTGCAGTATAAACCGCATTGCCATACCTCCCTAAAACAACGTTGCTTGGAAACATTCATTTGCTATCCGTTTACGTGCCAATTCGCAATACTCCCGGTTAGGCTCTATCCCTACCCAGTGACGCCCTAATGACTTAGCCACAGCACACGCGGTACCCGATCCGGCAAAGGGATCTAAAACAATAGACGCGGCCGATCCGTCGTTCTCTGGACAGTCGCAGGAAGGTTCAAACCCGGTGGTTACGATGGGGTTTTTGTCTAACCATTTCTGATACTGTCCGCCAATTTTACGATGAACACCCGCCTTGCCTGTACCATATCTGTCTATCTCGCTATCAGGTACTACGGGGTATTCACTTTGTCTACCACTAATTCGTCCCCACGTCGTACCGCAATGTGGACATGTCTTATCAGATGACCCTGCCAAAACCATAGGTTTTATCAAGTCAGGCGGGAAGGTGGCAAAGTGGGCACCTTTGTAAGGTTTCGTGTTTACAGTCCAAACTGTACGTTTATTTCGACCCAATGGATGATTCAATGGCGACCCATCTGCTTTATACCCACCGCTATGCCCGGCAAACCCCGTCCCGCCACCGCCGTAGTTTACCTTTTCTCTATACTTTTGAGCATTTCTATGCATTCCAGTTGGACGCTCTCTTTCTTCAATCCATGTATGCGGCTCCCGGATGGCATCTTGATTGTAGTAGTACTTTTTGCTTTTCGCCAACAGAAACACATGCTCAAAGTCAGTCGTCGGTCTGTCCTTCACGCTTGACGGCATACAATTATGAGTTAGCACGCCTGACGCCAAGGCGAATAGGTGCGGCTCGTCTTTAACAGCAATGTCCCAAAACTTTTGCCCTTTAGTTTTGCGAATAGCTACTATTTCGGAGTCGGCTTTTGTGTTATGATGTGTGCTCTTCCTGAATCGTATCTCGCCTCTATAAGTCGGAAACTTTTTTCCTTCGCACATTGCGTGAGCATTATGAAGTCGCAAATGAATCCCCAGCCTACCACATAGAGTTCGCAGATCATTAGCAAGATTCTTGTTGCGAGTAAAACCTATCCGCCATCGGTTGTTTTTGACATCATTATGCCCATCTCCCTCCAAGTAGCCTTCAAGCAAGGCAAACAGAAAATCATTCGACCGTTCCCAACATTTCATGCTCAGATGTTTACCTTTTGACAACTTGCCGGAGATGTAGGTGTCGATTACCCCATTCAATATTTTGCTGTGTATGTTGACAGTGGCGCACTTCCCGCCGGTCTTGTGGAAGGTGCATGTACCGTGATAAGCTGTGGCAATATTCCGTAGCCGCCGATAACGATCCTTTACTTCGTCTGTGTGTGACGTTATCTGTATACACTTACCACCTTTGCCGCGAGAACCTTCTGCAAGATATATACCTATGAACCAGCCTATATCATCCGCATCCAGCATCGAAGGTTTTTTGTAAAATATAGGCTCAGGCAGTTGTGTGTTCTGTAGTACATCCCCGACCTGTAGGTGACGTGCCTCGACATTTCCTCTATCGGTCGGCCATAGATGTTCGCCGGTACACCCGATTTTTTCGCCGCTTCTAAGCTTTATCTCCAACTGCCCTGCAGGATAATGGTTTTCAGTCCATGATATTACCTGTGTCCACTTCGCGCCGTTCCATAGCTTGACTGTTGATGGATTTAGGCGAACCATATCTTTGACCATCATAGGCATTTCGCCCTTTTGTGTCTGAGCATATACCCGCGTGCTCCCTGCAAGACAATTCGGCTTATGCCAAATGATGTCGCTTCTGATCCACCAGCCCCCTGTCTGTGCTTGCTCGTATTCTTTACTTAGTTGCTCAAGTTCCCGCTTTGTATAGATAGGCACTTCGTCCCATGTCTCATAGTCCTTCAATAAGGCGATCTCGATACGCGCGAGTAACTCCATAGCTTTAGGATCTGCCGCTCCATCGCTCTGGAGCGCCAACGCAAGCCTGAACGGTATGAGTACCATGTCTTTGGACTTGAGGATAGGGTGTGTGCCAATGTTTTTTTGGTGTTCGGCGCATTGACCAGTAGCGCCTTTATTACTTGCCTGTTTCGCCGATATAGGGCTATTGTTTCCTCTGTTATTACCGCCACCAAAATAAGAATCTGCGATATTCAACCACACCTGCCCGTCGTTTCTAAGAACGCGTTTCACCTCACGGAATATCTGCACCAGGTGATCAACATATAGTTCCGGCGAGGGTTCAAGTCCAAGACAGCCCAGCCATGCATTGCAATGGATACAGAACGATCCTGCTTGGGGCTTTCCCATACTCTCGACAAGTGTGTTATACTTCCGTGTTTCCGTACTACCTTGCTTACCTATCTTTGTAGGGCATCCAATATCTGCACCCCACCCGTGATTGCATTCAGGATCGCCATCCCATACAATAGGCTCTAGTCCGTAATCTCTAAGTCCTCATCACCAATACGGTGGACTGGTGATAACTGTCTGAACACAGCCATCCGGCATACGAGACAAAACCTCTCTCGCGTTACCGCAGACCACCGTATCTATTATTTCCTCCCATTGTTTAGTCACAGATGAATTCCCTTTCTGTCATCTTACACTCTTCTTCAGCACATCTTTAACCGACCGAAAAGCAGCGCCCTCTTTTACTGCAAATTGTCGTTTACCTGCAGTCAAATCGTAATGCGGCAACCGGCCGTCATCCTGAAACCATGATCGCTTTAACCCGATCTTGGCAGCAAACTCATGAAGCTCATCCAGATTGTTGTCGTCGCTAAACAAGTGACAACTCCAATTTACTACCCACTTACTCCACGTCCGCACCTCTCGTAAGCTATCAACGCAAACCATTACCCCTCCCGCCTACCAACCCTGAAACTCGCCAGCAGCCTCCATTTCCTCTTCGTCAATTTCCTCGGTTGTCAACAATATCATTTCGTCGGGATATTCTGTTACCATGATTTCTATTTCGCTTTCTAAGCAAGACATTGCCTCTTTACCGTCCGCACCCCAAGGTACACAACATTTGGCACCACGCTGTATCTTTCCACCTGTGTCCTGTGTAACATGCTCGATAATGATTACTTTTACCTTCCCCATCACTCACTCCTTTCGAGGTTACGTGTCAAGGGATTATCTTCCGATAGTTCCCTTTAATATCGCTAGGTTGAATAACGCTTTGTTGGCACACGGAAAGCATAGCGTTTGCTGGAAGCCATGTGCTTTCGAGTATTTTGCTTCGATTTCTCCGACTTCTGCCTTACAGTCGGCATTTTGGCACTGTGTCTTTGCTGTCTTCTCCATCACTCCACCCCGGCTTTCTCTAGGGTGTTCTTGACTAGCGTCCATGTTTCGGCGTTGATGGAAATCATCACCAGCGAGTCCTTATTCCTTGCCATGCACTCGATGCCCATTACCGCTTTGAATTTCTCCCTCACTTTCACCAGCGCCCTTGCCATGTCAGGCAGCGCCGCTATTTCGCGTAGCCAGTCATTAAAGCACACCACGACCCCGTGCTTGTCACGAACAGTTTCATTGCCCGCGTAGGGCCTGTCTGATTCGAGTTTCCACTCTAGCTCCAGTATGGGCTGTTTCTTCGGCTTGTCTATTACACCAAGTTTTTCCAGCTTGTCCAGTATGTTATCTACGTTTGTGCTGTCCGATAGCTGTGCGATTGCCCACACTGCATCTAACATCTTCCTCGCTGTCTCTCTATCCATCGTTTCCCCTTTAGTTAAGCCTTTCAATAGTGAATATTCTGGCGTCGCGGACAATCCGCTCGTCTATGTAACACGAATCTACAGGTATGTTAAGTCTTTCCCTGACACACTTAATGTAAAAGCAGAATAGAAGCTCCCTTGCCATAGAACTAATATCTTCACTTGTAGTCATTTGTTTCATTATTCTATCTCAGCTTTCTCCAGAGCGTCCATAATGATCCCGTATTCATCTTGGTTGAATCTGGCTTCAATCTCGACCCCGCTGGCAGGTTGCCTAACAACGATCTTCCCAGCTACCATCTTCAGCGCATCCCGCATCTGGGGAGCGGAAGACATGAGCCTTATTCGTCTATCGCGTATGTCTGTCTGCACTGCGTCCTCGTCTTTGAAGGACAATACTACTTCGTCACTACCAACAACCCG
>SDBT01005354.1_pt1 | contig 21560 bp, 18 predicted proteins | sample 2277101 | NCBI WGS metagenome assembly SDBT01 (sample SAMN10404973, study PRJNA504765) | marine sediment metagenome | isolation source: marine sediment core GS10_PC15, 103 cmbsf | place: Arctic Ocean: Southern Knipovich Ridge | collected 2010
GTTTTACTGAAAAGGAGCGCGGTGGGAGTAAACTCGATGAGTCTCAGTCCACTTCTTGAACCGAAATCGATTGCCGTTGTGGGTGCTTCGGAGAAATTTGGGGCTGGATCTCTCGTGATCGAGAACCTTCGAAGTCTCGGGTATGGCGGAAAGATCATACCCATCAATCCCAGATATTCGACCGTCCTGGGCCTGCGCTGTTATCCCTCTCTTCTCGATCTTTCACCCGAGGAGATAATCGATTGTGTTGCTATTGTCTTAGGGTACAAGCAGGTCGTTCCCGTTCTTGAAGAAGCTGCTCAACGGGGTATTCATGCCGCGTGGGCCTTTGCCAGTGGTTTCGCAGAAACGGGCCAGAAGGGAGCAGAATTGCAGAAGGAATTGGAGAGGCTTTGCCATGAGAACCACATCCTCTTTTGCGGACCCAATTGTGTCGGGTATATCAACTTGCATGACCGGGTCGGAACTTTTAGTGCTCCGATTTCTCCAACCCTCCGAAAAGGAAAGGTGGGTGCAGTCGCTCAAAGCGGATCCGTTATTTTGGCCCTCGCCAATAGCAACCGAGGTATCGGTTTCAGCGCGCTGATCTCCAGCGGGAATGAGGCGGTGTTGGACACGACTGACTATTTGGACTATTTTCTGGAGGACGGGAATACCGAGGTAATCATAGCCTTTCTAGAAGGCATCCGTCGTCCGGACGCTTTTGTTCAGGTTTGCGAAAGAGCTGCCGAGCTGAGCAAACCGATCATTGTGGTCAAGGTCGGTCGCTCCGAACTGGCTCAAAAGACTGCTGTCACTCATACAGGGGCCTTGACTGGGTCGGATAGAGTCCATGATGCGCTTTTCAGGAAACTTGGGGTGATTCGCGTGGATGACTTGGATCAGTTGCTCGAGACAGCAGAGGCGTTTGTTTGTTGCAGGAATCGTTTGCCCAAGGGAGATCGTGTCGGCATGATCACTGTTTCTGGGGGAGAGATTGGTCTGATTGGAGATCTTGCCGAGAACTTTTCATTCTCATTTCCCCCATTATCAGCGATGGCGCAGAAGAACCTTGAGAAAAGGCTCCCCCCATTCAGTCCCATAGGCAACCCATTGGATGCTTGGGGAAGCGGAGATCTCAGAGAGACCTATCCGGCCTGTCTTGAGATCTTGGCCAAGGAACAAGGGGTTGACTTGATCGCTGTCTCACAGGATTCACCGCGAGGGATGGCCCAAACCCAGGTGAGTCAGTATGCCGACGCGGCGAGAGCCGCTGTGCGAGCTGCGTCCAGTGGCAAGCCCATTGTTGTTTTCAGCCATGTTTCAGGTGGACTGGACCCGACCATAAAGGATATTCTGGATCACGGGCATATCCCTTTCCTTCAGGGGACCGGAGAAAGCCTTCTGGCCATTCACAACCTCGTTGAATATGGGCGGTTCCAGAGAAGAAGGGACGCGAAACAGGAGACTTTGGGAAATTCGCCGGCCAATTTGAGCGTGATGATCGAGAACCTCTGTGGAGAGAGACGGGTCCTCCCATATGGTGAGAGCACGGAGATCCTCACGGCCTTCGGGATTAAGGTCGCGGATGAGGTCCTCGCAAAATCGGTGGAGCAAGCTGTGGAAGGCGCTGAGACAATTGGATATCCGCTGGTTCTCAAGGGACAATCGCCTCAGATTCCCCACAAGACAGATGCCGGTTTGGTCCGGCTGAATATTCAGGACCAGACGGAACTGCGGACCTCTTTCGAGGAAATCACGAGGCGGGCCCATGAATATAATCCCACCGCCACGCTTGAGGGAATTCTGATTCAGGAAACGATCCCTCAACAAGCCCTGGAGGTTATTGTGGGCGTCTCGAAGGATCCTTCCTTTGGTCCGATTGTGGTTCTTGGTTTTGGAGGCACACTGGTGGAACTCTTGAAGGATACGAGCCTGAGACTTCCACCCATCAGCCTAGATGACACCTATTCGATGATCTCCGAACTCAAGGGCAAGTCTCTTTTTGAAGGGTTCCGTGGGAGAGAACGAGCGGATATTGATTCTCTGGCCCACGTCTTGGTCCGGGTGGGGTGGATGGCTATGGATTTGAAGGAAGTACTGTTTTCTCTGGACCTCAATCCGTTGATGGTCCTTCCCGGGAAAAGAGGTGTCCGGGTGGTCGATGTGGTCATGGAGGTGGGTGGCTCAAACGTCGACAAGAATGGAAATACGTCCCAAAAAAATACAAACGCCTACAGAAGACGATGAAAAGAAAGGAGTGCGGTTGCATGAAAGCTCTGCTTTCCGGAAATGAAGCCGTTGCCAGAGGTGCATACGAGGCTGGAATTCAGGTGGCTGCTGGTTATCCAGGGACCCCCAGCTCCGAGATACTTGAGAATGTAGCTAAGTATAAAGAAATCTATTCGGAATGGTCCGTTAATGAAAAGGTGGCCATGGACATGGCGGCGGGAGCGGCTTATTCCGGCCGTCGTGCCATGGTCACAACAAAACAGGTTGGAATGAACGTTTTGTCCGACTCTCTATTCTATACCGTATACACCGGACTGGAAGCCGGACTTGTTGTCGTGACAGCTGATGATCCCGGCATGTTTAGCACACAGAATGAGCAGGACAACCGGTATTATGCCAAACTGGGTAAGTTCCCCCTTCTCGAGCCTGCGGACAGCCAGGAGGCCAAGGATTTTGTGATTAAAGGAATCGAAATGAGCGAGATGTTCGACACCACGGTTTTGATCCGCACCACGATGCGCATATCCCACTCGAAATCCGTGGTCACCCTGGGCGGCCGTCCAAAGGAGAAGGATGAGGTGGGCCCGTTTATCCGCAACCCGGAGAAGTACAATTGCATGTGCCTCTGGGCAAAGAAACGACATCCGGTGGTCGAAGAGCGTTTGACTCAACTCGCCGATTATGCCGAGACCTTTCCGTGGAACCGAATCGAATGGCGCAACAGGGAACTGGGAATCATCGCCAGCGGTGTGGTCTATGAATACGTCAAGGAAGTGTTTACAAATGCCTCCTTTCTAAAGTTGGGAATGACCTTTCCATTGCCCAGGCATCTCATCCGTGAATTTTCTGAGGGTGTTAAAAAGCTCGTAATTATCGAAGAGCTGGACCCGTTTATGGAAGAGCAGATCAAGGCCATGGGCATTGATGCGGTGGGCAAAGAAATCTTCCCGCCGTACGATGAACTCCTCCCCCAGACCCTCAGAAATCTGGGAATCAAGGCCGGGCTTTTACCCGGGCCTCAAACAAAGAGGAACAATGCACCGCGGGGGGAGGACCTTCCGGGGAGGAGCCCAGTCCTCTGCCCCGGATGTCCTTACCGGGCCAGCTTCTACCTTTTGAACAAGATGAAGTTAGCGGTTGCTGGCGATATCGGCTGCTACAACCTCGGTGCTCTTCCTCCCTTCAACGCGCAGCACACGATGGGAGCCATGGGAGCCAGCATCGGAGTCCTTCACGGGATAGGCAAGTCGGGACTTCCCGAACCTGCCGTGGCCACTATCGGAGACTCCACGTTTTTCCATGCCGGGATTCCCCCTCTGCTGAATATGGTTCACAATCACGGAATCGGAACTGTGATCATCATGGACAATTTTACCACGGCGATGACGGGGCATCAGGACCACCCTGGAAACGATTCTACTTTGATGGGGGAGAGGACGAGGAGGGTCGACATCGAACAATTGATCAAAGCCATGGGAGTTGAGAAAGTTCTAAACGTAAACGCTTTTGACGTTAAAGCGATGGAAAGTGCCCTGAAGGAATGTACGAATCACAAGGGAACGGCCGTTCTCATCGTGACAGGTGCATGCGTATTTATCTCCAGAAACCCTCAACCTTCATACGTGGTGGAGACCGATCTCTGCATGGCGTGTGGTCTATGTTCCCGGCTGGGGTGTCCCGCCATCGTCAAAGCCGAGGAAATCCATGAAAAAACCAAAAGGAGAAAAACGAGGATTGATCCGGTGTTGTGTATTGGATGCGATGTCTGTCATCAAGTTTGCCCCGAGGGGGCCATACAGAAACCGAAAGAGACTTCATCGTAAGGCAGCGGGGTGGTGATATGTTGAGAAAGGATCTGAATTTTCTGATTGCAGGAGTGGGAGGGCAGGGAACTGTCGTGGCCAGCGATATACTCTCTGAGGTAGGAATCCGGTTAGGATACAACGTGAAGAAATCCGATATTCTTGGACTGGCTATTCGAGGGGGGAGTGTGGTTAGCCACGTTCGGTGGGCGGATAAGGTTCATGCTCCGGTGCTGGAGGAGGGAGATGCGGACTATCTCGTCGGATTCGAGTGGTTGGAAGCCATCAGAAGGGTTTCCTATGTTAAACCCGATGGAATTATACTGGTGAATGACTGCCGCCTTGACCCAATCACCGTGAGTTCAGGGCAGGCCGAGTATCCGGATAGAGAAGAGATCCTTTCGCAAATGGAACGAGCAGCCAAAAAGGTTTATGTGATCCCTGGATTACAGACGGCCCTGGAACTCGGCAATTCGAGGGTCCTGAATATTGTTCTTTTAGGGCCGCTATCGAAAATACTACAAAGCGAACCGGAGATGTGGAAAGAAGTCATCCAAGAGAGGCTGCCGCCGAAACTGGTTGCTCTCAACCAGATGGCCTTCGATAGCGGAAGAGCATTAATCAAATAGCCCCATACCATAGGATCTAGGCGAAATAAGAAAGGGAAGGAGAATCAGCGTTGAATTTAGAAGCAGGGGAGCTAATACTTTTTACACGAGGGAACCCAGCGGAGGAGGCACTCCCTTTATCAGAGATTATCGATTGTGCAAATGCTGTTTTCCACAACGAGGGAAAAGTACTGTTCCAGTATGGACATTACTCCGGATACACCCCCTTACGAGAGTGGATCGGCGAAAGATTCAATGTCAAAATTGATCAGGTCCTCATTGGAAACGGGTCCATGGAATTTCTCACTTTTATTGGGGCGCTCATGGTCAACAAAGGGGACACTGTCTACCTGGAATACCCGAGTTATGACAGGGCGATTACCGCGATGAAGCGAATAGGCGCCAATGTTGTCGGTATCCCATTGGAACCCGATGGCGTAAACATTGAAAGTCTAAAAAAGGAGTTGAAAAGCTCTGTTCCCAGACTCTTCTATATCATCCCTGATTTTCAAAACCCATCCGGCGTTACGACGTCCCTGGAAAAAAGAAAGGAGATTGCTCATTTGGCCCAGCAATATGGCTTCCTGGTCATTGAAGATGGTCCTTATCGATATTTGAGATACCGTGGAGAAGATATCCCCACTTTGAAAGAGCTCATACCGGATAAGGTTATTCATATATCATCCTTTAGCAAGATTTTGAGCCCTGGTCTTCGCATAGGATTCTTGATGGGGCCAGCCGATCTCATGCCAAAATTCCATAAGTGGAGTGAGGACACCTATATACACCCGTCATTACCTACGGAAGGCGTCGCTTATGAATATTGCCGGAGAGGGCTTTTGGACCCTAACATTGAACGGTTAAAAACCCTTTACCGCCCCCGGATGGAAGCTATGTTGGAAGCCCTCGATAAAAACCTGAAGGGGGCAGAGTGGGTCAAGCCGGATGGCGGTTTTTTCATATCGATCACGCTTCCTGATAATATCGATGGCAAGGCGGTCAGGGAAAATGCCAAAAACTTCGGCATTGTTTTGACAGACGGAAGGGGGTTTTTCCCTGACCGGAGCGGGGAGAATTTCGTTAGGCTTCCCTTTTGCGCACTCACGCCTGGGGAGATAGAAGAGGGAATTAAGAGACTGACCAAGGCGATCGAGTGCCATAAAAAATAATATCCTCATCGATTGGGGGATTGACAATGAAAATCTTTGTGATCAATCCAAACACGTCAGTAATAATGACGGATCATATGCGGGAGGAATTGGTTCGTATAAAACGTCCTGATACTGAATTAACCGTTGTTTGTCCTGATAAGGGACCGGATACCATTGAGTCTGCATATGATGAGGCCTTTGCCATTCCACCCACCCTTGATCTGGTCAAGAAAGCGAATCAAGAGGGGTATGATGCAGTGATTCTAGCTTGCTTTTCAGACCCAGGCCTGGAAGCGGCAAAAGAAATATCACAAATACCTGTCATCGGCATTGAAGAGTCAAGCCTTCACATGGCCGCCATGTTGGGAGCCAAATTTTCAGTCATGACACCCAGGAAACAGCGCATTCCCTCTAAGAGAGAACACGTCCATATGCGGGGGCTGGAACACTTTTTGGCTTCGGTCCGCAGTCTCGATCTTTCAGTGGCCGAGACTGATGCGGATCCCGAAAAGACAAAAAGGCGAGTCTTTGAAGTGGCAAAGAAAGCCGTGGAAGAAGATGGTGCAGAGGTGATTATATTGGGATGTGCAGGAATGGCAGGTTATGCCCCTGAAATAGAGAAAAAGCTAAACGTCAAAGTCGTTGATCCATCAGCGGTTGCCTTAAAAGTGGCTGAGGCAATGGTGGATTTAGGATTGGTCCATAGCAAGGTAGGCCTCTTCTCTACCCCTCCCGAGAAACCTTTCAAACGTTGATGCCCACAGGTTAATAGACAAAAATTTGAGACCAGGTAAATATGCGTATCAAAGAGCACCCTATATTAATATTCCCTGAAGGTAAGAAAATTAAATTTACGGTTGATGGAAGAGAATACGAAGGGTACCAGGGTGAACCCATTGCCGCCGCGATGCTTGCTGCCGCTATAAAGGTATTAAGCAGAAGCATAAAATACAATAGACCGAGGGGAATTAATTTATGAACCTTCGGTAATCTAGATATAAAGGAGTGTAAAGGCTCCTTGCTGTTTCATGTGGGTAAGGTCAGCTTAAAACTAAGCTTATAACCAGGGATCACGTTTTCTATGTATCCTATGGGTCTGGAGAAACCGAAGGTGGAATGCACCACAATCTGACCCGTTACGATTCACTATACAACGCCTTTAGCCCTCTCCGCGCTATCCTGTCCTTTATGGTACCAGGACCACTCTTCAGGGGTGAGAAGAGAAAACGAAACCTATAGCTCGTTTGGCGTGCATACTTCCTAAGTTGCAAGGATAGACACAGGAAGCCAGACTCGGGGGGAGATCATATGGAGAAGCTTTCCCATGTGGTCTTGAGGTGGGAGAGCACCAAGGGTGCCTCTCTTTCGAGATTCATGAATTTCCTGTCCAGATCCTCTACGCTGACCCTGTGCTTGTAATTAATCCCCCGCAGTTTTTCCAGTAACTCTCGATTAGGGTATGTAGGTAATCTCGTGGTAATGCTGCGGGGTTCGCTTAGGCCAGGGATATCAGGAACTGGCATATGGACATGGTATAGATGTTCGCCAGCTTCGGTGATTGCGCCCACCGATTCGCTTTCCGCCGTCATGTGAGACAGATCGGCCAGAACCTTGATCTCTGGCCTATCTAGCTCCTGGGCTAGTGCGACCGCCTCAGGCACCGAGTTCACTACATTGCAATTCCTCCGTAGAATAGGCTCTATCGCTACGATGATGTTGTTCTCGGCCGCCACGTCAGCCGTTATTTGCAGGAAGCGAACGAGTTGCTGATGAGCGGTGTCCCTGGGAAAACCTTCTGGGATATTTCTGGCACCCGGGCTCCCGAAAACAACCACCTTGCCGCCTAATTCGCCGATTCGACCCAGAGTTGTGCTCACGTAATCAGTGATCTTTGTAAAATTGACATCTTGACCCACCAACCGAAGCTCCCCAGGTACGAACCTTCGCCACGCCTCAGGTTTAATGCTGAAACCGCGCAGCCGTTTCTTGAAAGTCTCAATCTCGGCCTTACCAATCTCAGGGACTACGTTAGTCACAGTTAACTCGACATACTCATAGCCAGCCCTCTCCGCCGCGGGGATATCTTCTACAGACACACAAATTCCGAATCTCACTCCTGTTGCCCCTTTGCTAGACAGGTTTTTGTTTTTTGATTCGAGCATGCTATCCTCCATTGCGTTTCCTGGTTATCTCCACCCAATCCCCCCCCTCGGCATCGCCCCTGACGAAGTCTTGGCTGTAGATTATACCCCATTTGCTTGTTTGTCAAGAGGCCATAAATATCTTGACACACAAGCCTACTTCTCGCTGTCCTGCACCATCAAAAAGGGACTTCTTATTCTTTACCGAGACCCCGCGAAGCCGAGAAATTTAGATTATGAAAGAGATTTGGAATAATATTAGTTTCCGCTTAACATGACATTATTATGATGACCTCTTTCTTAAAAAGCGGCGTTTAATATTTAACACGGCAACGGATGAAAAAAAGCTGATCAAACTAACACCTTTTTTTGCTTGACTTGTCTGAAATGTTAAATTATAAGCCTATCTGGCGGGCATTTCAAGTACTTTTATTAGGGTCTGGTTAAATCTTAGAGGAGCATGTAGTGACTACCGATATTTTTGAAAACTTAAGGAAATCAATTATTGATGGCAAAGGCGCGGAAGCTTTAAGGTTAACAAAGGAAGCGTTAGAGCAACAAATTCCAGCAAAGGACATCTTAGAGAAGGGTCTTATCCCTGGAATAAAGACAGTAGGTGAACTATTTAGCAGCGGCCAGTACTTTGTGCCTGAGTTATTAATATCTGGAAAGGCTATGTTAGGTACATTGGTTCCGCTTGAACCTGTCTTAAGTAAAGAAACAGCATCTCATACTGGAAAGTTTCTCATCGGAACGACTAAAGGTGATATGCACGATATAGGCAAGAACATTGTCATCATGATGCTTAAAGCTAACGGATGGGAAATAACTGACTTGGGTCTTGATGTATCTCCTCAGCAGTTTTGCTCAGAAGTAAAGAATGGTGATTATGATATTGTTGGAATCTCTAGCTTATTAACCACAACCATGCCCAATTTAGCTAAAACGATTGAGGCCCTTAAGGAGGCTGGGCTAAGAGACAAAGTAAAGGTAATGATAGGTGGCGCCCCAGTGACGCAAGACTATGCCGACAAAATAGGAGCAAATGCGTGGGGCAGAGAGGCATGGGATGCAGTAGTAAAGGCGAATAGTTTAGTAGGCAAGAACGATTAAATTAGGGGGATAACCATCATGAAGATGAGCGGCTGAGAACGGCTTGTCACGGCATTAAAGAGGGAAAAAGAACCTGACGTAGTTCCCCATTTCGAAGCGTGGATTCATCAAAAGGTAAGGGATGCCTTACTTCCAGATGCATGTTATGAAGACTTCATAGAACATATCGATTTAGATGGACATGTTCTTTTAACAAGCTAAATGCCTGGAAGTACGAAACAGTAAATGCTGGCCAAGAGGATAGTACGAGATCAGTGGGGGCCACTAGTCAAGTTTTCATCGGAGGCCCTAGCCCGAGTTTCCTAGTTAGCAAAATTGAGTCCTATTTTTGTTGGTTTATCAATAAGTTATTAGATGCGTAACCTTACCCTAAAATACTATTTTCTTCTTTCTTGAGCATTAAAATCGACATCAATTGTTCAAAACCTTAGAGGAGTTGATGGATGCTTTGGAAAATGAACTCCGTAAATTGACACCAGAAAAATTTGTCCAGCTATGTCATTGCTGTTATTTATCACATGTCAATGAGAAAATGATATAATGGTTCTATTTTGAGCTTGACAACAAGACTTTTCCTATAGGACATGAAGCGCTACATAATAAAGTACCCCGCAGCAGAGCAGTGAGGCACTAAAAATCAAAGACTAACTGTTCTTGGTGCTGATACGTGATATATCGATGGATGACTTCAGAGGTAGTCTTGTCCCCAATAGAACCGAATTTCGAGAAATACCATATTTCATTGACATTTTTGAAATTTTTTGCATGAATAATAATGTCTAACGATAACCATTTTCAGGAACGGATCTATCGATTTATAAGGCATAGCCATAAACTCCCTCCTGCGCTATCTCGTCATAGAAAAAGAGAGGATGTAAAGAAAATTGTACTATATTTTGTCGTGATATCACGACCACGTGAAAGTAGGTAGTTAGCCATCAAGAATGGAAGAACTATATCTAACTCGGAGGGGATATGAACAGAAGAGAGAGAGTCCTTTGTGCTCTTAATCATCAAGAGCCTGATCGGGTTCCGGTGGACTTGGGGGGCACTAATGTAACTGGAATTTCGGCCATTGCCTATAAAAACTTCAAATCCTACCTCGGTTTGAACGGGAGAGAGATCCGGGTTTTTGACACTTATCAACAACTCGCTGATGTTGAAGAAGGGATTTTGAGGACGGTAAGAAGCGACGTCCGATCCGTCATGATTCAGGCCGAAGAATTTAAGCCGGGAAAACTAACCGATGGTTCCCCTTGTGAAATCCCTGTGAAGTGGAATCCGCAGTATCGTGATGATGGAGCTCAGATTATTCTGAATCGACGCGGAGACATAATCGCCATCAGGCCTCCGGAAACGGAATTCTTTCAACAAATCTACGAGCCCCTCAGGGAATGCGAGAGTGTTGATGACTTGGATCGTCACACGGAGGATATCATCAATTGGGATATGCCAGAGCATTCAGATATGACTTTTGAGGATATGGGTGAGGTTGCAAGAGAGATCCGGGAACAGACGGACTATCTGTTGGTCGGGGGGAATTTTTGTGCCCATATTTTGGCTGCCTCTCAGTTTCTCAGAGGGTGGGATGTCTTCCTTCTCGATCTTTTAGAGCGCCCCGCTTTTGCCGAGAGTCTTATGGACCGAATGGCTAATGCCCACTGTGAACGATTCGATCGATACTGGAACTGCCTTGGACAATATCTGGACGTGGTGGCTGTCCATGACGACCTCGGAACCCAGATAGCCCCTATGCTTTCGCCTGAGCTGTATAGAAAGATGATCAAACCCTACCACAAGAAGGTGTATTCTTACATCAAGAAAAAATCCGGAGCCTTTGTTTTTCTGCATAGTGATGGATCCATTTACCAGTTGATTCCCGATCTTATCGAAGCCGGAGTCGATATCCTCAACCCGGTTCAGTATACGACTGTGGACATGGATACAAAAAAGCTGAAAAAGGAGTTCGGAGACATTCTTGTGTTCTGGGGAGGGGGATGTGACACGCAAACGATTCTCCCAAGAGGAACGAGAGAGGAGGTTCGTGACGAGGTGAAACGGAGAATTGACGACCTCGCGCCTGGAGGTGGATTCGTTTTTTCACAGGTTCACAATATCCTCTCTGAAGTTCCACCGGAAAACATCATGGCGATGTACGAGGCAGTATGGGAGTTTGGGAAGTACTGACGGATTGAATCAAGGAGGTATGAGCATTTTCTCCACTTATTGCATAACAGGAAGCGCTCATCTGCTGTTTCCAACCTTTTTTTGTTGATCCTGTGTCGCTATCGGTTAGCTGTTCGGAGTGCAAAATGTCGCTAACTAGTTCGCAAAGCATCGCTTTCCGGCCTGCAGATGTATGGATTGCACGGGCGCGCCTGAAGACCCTGATCCTCCGTACGCCGTTGCTCTTCTCATCCGTACTCAGCCGGAGGACCGGTTGCAAAATCTACCTGAAGATGGAGTGCTGGCAACTGTGTGGGTGCTTCAAGGTTCGTGGGGCAATTAACATGGTTTCCGCTCTGAGCGACAAGGAGAGAAGCCGCGGTTTGGTGACCTGCTCCAGCGGCAACCACGGCACTGCTCTGGCCTATGCGGCGAACATCTTCGGCCGAACATCGACGAAGGTTTTCTTACCCACAGGTGCTGACCCGAACAAAGTGGAAAAGCTAAAGGCTCTGGGTGCGGAAGCCATATTGCACGGCATAGTTTTCCAAGAGGCCTTAGACGAGGCCCAGCAGTATACAAGGGATAGCGGGGCGACCTACGTACACTCGCATAGCCACCCGCTGGTCATCGCCGGCCAAGGGACAATTGGCCTAGAGATCATGGAGGATCTCCCTGACGTGCAGACGATTCTCGTGCCGATTGGCGGTGGGGGACTGGTTTCCGGCATCGCAACGGCTGTAAAATCCGTCGCCGCACAGGTGAGAGTCGTAGGGGTGGAACCAACTGCCGCGCCGGGGGCCTATTTTTCTTTCCAGGATGGCTGCTGTCGCGAGCGGGTTGACATCCGGCCCTCGGTCGCCGATGGACTGCTGGGCACCTTCACTCCATTGACCTGGGAGATATCACGTAACCTCCTTGAAGGGGTCAAACTGGTGGAGGAAGATGACATCATCCAGGCGATGCGGGTGTTCCAGCTGGACGAGCAGTTGATGGTCGAAGGATCGGCATCGGTAGGCCTGGCGGCGATCCTGAGCGGCAAAGTCGATGTGCAGGGCCAGAAAGTAGTCCTGGTCCTGACTGGCCGCAATATAGACGCCAGCAAGTACAACAAGCTTGTTAATCCTGGGAAACAGCCGAGTTGATGAGACATCATCTGAGGAGGTCGGCGCTTCGGGTATCAGCACATCGCAGAATCGGGAATAAACAGAACCTGGAGACGCTCATATCGGATACTCCTGGAAATATCGCTTCTTAAGAATTAAGATAGTTGTTCCAATACTAATGAATTAATGAATTCGAGGAGGGCCATGATGAAAGCATTACCAGAAGGTCGTTCGTTAGAACTGACGCATGACCTACTTAGGGGTGCAATAGACATCCATGTTCATCCAGGACCGCATCTGAAAAGCAGTCCGCGAAGGATGGATCCGATTGAAACTGCGATCGAGGCCCGGGATGCCGGTATGCGAGCCATTGTGCTCAAGGATGTTTTTGAAATGAGCAACGGGACTGCGTGGTTAGTCAATCGGCATGTTCCTGATTTTAAGGTCTACGGTGGTCTCATTCTGAATACGGTCTATGGTGGCATGAATCCCCGTGCCTTTAAAACGGCGATATACTACGGTGATGGCGCCAAATACCTTGATTTTGGCGCCCACTCAACCTATTACCAGGCCGCCAAAGAAGGCCGCATGGTGGATGGAAAATTTGTTGCCCTGAGCGAGCTTTACCCTAAATTCAAGACAGAAGAATTGGATCGCTGTATCCGCATACCACTTGATGAGGATCCGGGGCCAGAGTTGAACGAGATGCTGCAACTGCTTGCCGGTAACCCGCAAATCTATGTAGACACGGGTCACCTCTCTGTAGAAGAGGCGATACGCTTGGTAGATCTTAAAGAGAAATATGGTTACGAGCGAATGGTCGTTTCCAGCTCTGTCACCAAGAACGCAAAAATGGAGCGCCTCAAATACATGGCCGATAAAGGCGCATTGATCGAGTTGTCTTTTGGTTCCTACACGGCGCCACAGATGATTCCTCTGACTCACTACTATGTCGAAAAGGAATACGCATCAATCGATGAAGGAATGACCGCATCACCTGGGAGTGGCATCAGGGAAGTTGCCGATCAGATCCAGGCTTTGGGTGCGGAGCATTGCATCATGTCAACCGACTTTGGCCGTTACGCGCTCCCGACACCGGTTGAAGGGCTGCGCCAGTTTATTGCCTGCATGTTGGACCTGGGTATTCTTCCCGAAGACATCCGCACTATGGTAAGAACCAATCCTGAAAGACTGTTGGGACTGGCACCACTTGAAGACCAAACCACGGAATTTGCCGACATGAAAGCATAGCATCGGCGTCAGTCGCTAGGATCAAGAAAGGAGATGTAAGTCAGTTCCCTGGTCGTTCCATGACTGGGAGGTGCTGCTCTCTTTGCTTAAACCCTGAGGACAAACCATTGGCCCGCCGTGTCCTTCTGTGCTGGCGGCACCGGCTCACAGCAGTGGCAAGACGCCAAGCGTTTTGGCGTCGCCATCGATCGACTGGTGCTGCGACCGGGAGTGTAGCAAACATGGGCTCCTCCTGGAAGATCCTGCCTAGGTCCTTAGGTGTTTGGATTCTTAGAGAAATAGAAGGAGGCATTTATGGCTATAGTATCAACAAGAAAACTGACCGTGCTCCAATCCCAAGTTCGATTGGGCGACCCACACGTGTCCAGCGATGACAAGAACAGCCTTAGCATCATATTCTCGATGTATGAGTCTTTGGTATTCCGTGACGGGATGGGGGGCTATCGGCCGGCTCTGGCTGAGAGCTGGACGTTGGAGGATGATGCCTGCGCCTGGACGTTCACCCTGCGCACCCCCGTCTACTTTCACAATGGGTCCACACTGGAAGCCCAGGATGTTGTGGCCAGCCTGGAGCGGGTGTGTGATCCGGCCATGGGAGGGGAGTTAGGGAGCCAGGGTGTCTATCGAAGCTATCTGGAGGGTGCTGTCATCAAGGCCCTTGATGAGCATACGGTGCACATTGTTACGGCCCGGCCATTGGCGGATCTCCTGGACCTACTGGTCAAATTCCCCATTGTCCCGAGAGGAGTCCTGGCCGGCCTTCCGGACTCGCCCATTGGTAGCGGGCCATATCGCCTTGTAAAGGGTGAAGGTGATCTTATTGTGATGAAAGCGTTTGTGGAATACTGGGGAGGACAGCCCCCGGTAGAAGAGGTGCATTGGCGGGCGGACTCAGACGCATCCCGGCGGGTTGAGGCCCTATTGGCGGACCAGGCCGATCTGGTGGCAGATTTGACACCTGAAGGTGTTCGAACCATCAATGCAGCAGGCAAGGCTACGGTTTTCACGTCGGACAGCAGCGTATGTGCCACGTTTATGTGCAACCTCCGATCGGGCGTGTGCACCGACAGGCGTGTGCGCCAGGCACTAAACTATGCTCTGGACGTGCCAGAGCTCATTGAAAAAGCGATGGAGGGCGCTGCCCGACCGCTGAATGGCCCCCTTACCTCTTTGCACTTTGGATGCGAGCCCTCCACACCGCCATATCCATATGATCCAAAAAAGGCAAAGGCATTGTTAGCTGAGGCAGGCTACAGGGACGGGCTCAGGCTCGTTTTAGATGTCCCGACGATTCTACCCGACGAGGCCCCGCACTTGGCGCGGTGTATGGCCGAACACTACGGCCGGGTGGGCATTTCCACGGAAATAAAAAAATTCACTGACCGCACAGGCTATGCCGATATGGTGCGAGCCAAGGAGATAGACGATGCGTGTTGCTTTGATTCCAGCCCCCTAAGCACCTACCGTGTTTTGCGCGAAAAGTTTCACTCCGGCATACAAGGCCCGTGGTGGCAGGGCTACACCAACCCAGAAGTTGATGCGTTGATTGACCAGGCCGCAGCGACTGCCGACAACATTGAGCGTCAAGATCTCTACCGGCGGGCCTATCGTTTGATACGTGACGACGCTCCCTGGATCTTCCTTTACAGCCCCACCTATACCTGGGGGATGGGTCCGCGTGTTCGTGGGTGGTCGGCTGGGAATGACGGCCTGATCAGGCTGACATAGAAAGAGTTGGACACTTTAGTACAGACAATGGCAAATCATAATGCCTCCCCTCATAAATATAGTTCCTTTTATTTCCAACCTATAAACTAGTCGTTATTTCCTTTTTATTTCACTTATTTCTTTCATTCCTTTTGTTCATCTTGGTCCTGCGATTCCTATGATCTGTTCTTATTGTAATCTTGATAAAGGGGATCAAGATGAAAAAGAAAAGGTGCAAGTATTGCAGGAAGACTCTTTATCCCAGAGAACTGGAACAATCCTTTCAAAGATCAACCCTGAACTCATTCGCTCCACCTGGGTAGAGGAAAGAGATTTAAAAATATATGACAATCTTATGGAGTAAGACGATGGTGATAGAAAAGGTTAAAGATGCACTCTTAAGGCCATGACTGAAATATTAGAAGATACACTTAAAAAGGCGTAGAGGGAAAACCTCTCACATCTCGATTTCCTCTATATCCTCTGCTGCTAGGAGATTGCCCTTAGGAAAGAGAGATTAGTTAAGACACGCATACGGGAGGCAAGATTCCCAGTAGTAAAGACTATTGACACCCTTGACTTCCCCTTCCCAAGCTGCACTAAAAAATCACAGCTTATGGGGCTCTTTGACCTAGGTTTTATTAAAGAGAAGGGAAATGCAATCCTTTCAGGTCCACCAGGTACCGGAAAGACGTATCTGGCCCTGGCATTAGGTTACCAAGCCTGTCTCATTGGGATAAAGACATGCTTTACCACTGCTATGAATCTTATAAATATACTGTCTGCCTCCCTGGCAGATAACTCCTTCTTAAAGGCCATGAAGCACTTTACCTCCCCCCAGCTACTCATCATTGATGAGCTTGGCTATCTACCAGTGGACAAGCAAGGTGCTGATCTCCTGTTTCAGGTCATCTCTTACCGCTATGAATGTGGCTCCATAGTGGTTACCACTAATCGGGCCTCAGGGATTGGGAGAGATATCTTAAACAACGATAATACCCTTGCCTCTGCCATTATTGACCGCCCAGTGCATCATGGAGTAATGGCATAAATCAAAGGAGCTAGCTATCGGGTAAGATAAAAACAACCTACAACTTATACCTCTCTAAGAGCCACAAACTCACATGTTTTTCAAAAAAACCTGGCTAGATGTGATATTATGCCCTTTTTTGATTTTCTAACCACAAAAGGGGGAACTTTTTATTGCTCAAAAAGGGGGAAAATGAATTGCTGTTAACAAGAATATTCCAACCATGCCCTATCTCCAGCTCCCCCTCAATAAACCGTGTCCATTTTCACTTCTTTATGTCTGTTTATCCTTACCTTCCAATAACTTACTTCACCTCCCAAATTTTTTGGGGAACCCATTCAGAAATATCTTGACTTCAGTTATTCTTTTGTGTAGGGTTAGCTCGTTTTTCAATCTCAAATGAAAAAACAGGAAGGAGGGGTTAAGATGAAATGATTTGGGAGAAAATGGTTTTTGAGTTTTTTGGTGCTAGTCCTTGAATTGGGGTCACAAATATCTTGACTTCAGTTATTCTTTTGTGTAGGGGTAGCTCGTTTTTCAATCTCAAATGAAAAAACATGAAGGAGGGATTAAGATGAAGCATTTTGGGAGAAAATGGTTTTTGAGTTTTTTGGTGCTGGTCCTTGCATTAGGCGTATCGATGGCGCAAGCAAGGACCCTCGATGAAATTCTAAAGGCGGATGAAATCCGCGTCGGTATCAACCCCACGTTTCCACCGCTCGGGCTTTTCAATGAAAAGATGGAAATAGACGGCTTCGACAAAGAATTAGCTACCGAAATTGCTAAGAAGCTTGGCGTCAAACTCAAAATCGTAAAAGTGGGTTCGCCCGACCGGATCCCATTCGTCGCCGCGGACAAGATCGACTTTGTTATGGGTGCCATGACCCGCACCTCGGCACGGGCCAAAATCATCGATTTCACAGTCCCGGCTCACACCGAGGTTCTGGGTGTTTTGACTACGGAAAAAATACCGTACAAAAACTTAAAGGATTTTGACCGCGGGGATATTACCTTCGTTCAGGTTCGCGGCACAACGCCCGTTCCCATGATCAAGAAGGACCTTCCCAAGGCAAAGGTCCTGCTTCTCGACAATTACCCTGATGTCATTCGCGCCATTGCTCAGGGGCGTGGCGACGCCCTGATCGATGTCATCGACTTTATGTGGGAGCACACGAAAATCCATAAACAGGTCAAGTGGAAGGTCGTCGAGACGCCGATAAAGGTTTACTTCTGTTCCCTGGGCGTTGGCAAAGGCAATTACACGCTAAGGGACTGGTTGAATGTGGCCCTCTTTGAGCTGCACAGCGATGGTGTCCCCGACCGCCTTTGGGAGAAATGGTTCGGCGCACCCATGATATTCAAGATCCGATTTACCGAGTGGTTCTAATCTCTGCATATTGTGTCGGGGCTGTCCGGTCCTAGTAGAGCCTGGACAGCCCCGACGATCATACACGCTAGAAAGATCCAATCCCGCTCATGGAGTACACGCTTCAATTCGGCCAGGTTCTAAAATATGTTCCCTATCTGATTGCCGGTGCTTGGCTCAGCCTCCAGATCGCGTTCCTCGCGTTCTGCGGGGGCATGGTCATTGGACTCTTCGGAGCCACGGGTAAAATCTTTGGCGGCCGAATTGTGCGTAATGTTGTCGGCGTTTACGTCACTTTTTTTACGAACACACCTGCATTGGTTCAGATATATTTCATGTTCTTTGCCCTCCCCGAAGCCGGCATCCTCCTTACTCCTTATCAGGCGGTTCTGATTGGGCTGACTCTCAATGCTGGCGCATACCTTACAGAGATCCAGAGAGCAGGGTTCATCTCGGTCCACAGAGCTGAACTCGAAGCCGCCGAAACGATGGGTATGTCACTGATGCAATCCGTCTGGTACGTTATCCTCCCCCATGTGATGAAAGTTCTGTTCCCTCCTCTGTCGAGCCACTACCTTATCATGACACTGGGAACGTCCATGGCGGCAATTTTCGGCGTCGAGGAGCTTACTGGCCGCGCCTTTAACGTCAATGCCGTCACGTTTCGTTCAATCGAGATCTTTTCGATGACGGCAGGGCTTTACTTTCTTGTTACCGTGCTGGCCAGTACTTCCTTGGTTCTGTTGGGGCGATGGCTTTTTCGCGTCAAGGGGAAGGTGTTTTGATGTTAGCGACATTATTCGAAGAGATTCCGCGGTTTTTTGCCTACCACCATGTTATCTTCCTCCTGAAGGCAGCCGCAACCACCCTGGCCTTATCTGCTGGCGGCTGCATCATGGGGGCGCTGATGGGTTTTTCCCTGGCGATTGTGCGCATCACCCGGGGACAGCTCCTTCTGCCGGCGCGTATCCTTTCCATCTCCTATGTCGAGTTCTTCCGGCGGGTTCCGTTTCTTGTCACTCTATTGTTTATGTTCTTTGTGTTTAGTGCCCTCGATCTTGACGTCTCCGTCTTTGTGGTCGCATTGACTACGGTATGCCTGATTGCGGCCAGCTACAGCGCGGAAAGTGTGCGGGCCGGCATAGAGTCCGTGCACATCACGCAGTGGGACACAACCGAGGCCATGAATTTCACCCTGGTCCAGAAGCTTCGCTTAGTGATCCTGCCCCAGGCTTGGAAGGTCATCCTCCCGCCGATGTTCTATTTCTTCATCGGTTTCATTAAAGACACCGCATTGGCATCTCAAATTGGGGTTGTCGAACTCATGTACTCCGGTAAAGTTTTAAACAATAAAGGTTTTTCTGCGGCCCTTGTGTTTGGGACAATTTTGGCTCTTTACTTTATTATTTCCTACCCGCTTGCGCGTTTTAGCGCGTGGACGGAGAAAAAGGTTGGCGTATCTAAAGATCGAAAACGTTGATGCCTTTTACGGCGACACACAAGTACTCTATGGGGTTCAGCTATCGGTTGAAAAGGGGCAGATCGTCAGCCTGATCGGCCCTTCCGGATCGGGGAAAAGCACCCTTCTCCGTGTCCTCGTTGGTTTGAACAAACCGAGGAAAGGTAGCGTTTGGCTTGATGGCAAACCCATTGACTACAGAAACAAAAAGGCCTTGCGTGCAGCCCGGGACCGGTTTGCCATCGTCTTCCAACAGTTCAATCTATTCCAAAATATGACCGCGTTGAGGAATGTCACGATAGCGCCGACCAAGATCAAGAAGCGGGATGCCCGACAAGTAAAAAAAGAAGCGATTACCCTGCTCCAAAAGGTCGGTCTTGGCGACAAGCTCCACGCCTACCCGGATGAGCTTTCCGGCGGACAACAGCAGCGCGTTGCAATAGCACGGGCCTTGGCACTTCATCCGGATGTCCTTCTGCTCGATGAGGTGACCTCGGCACTCGACCCTGAACTGATAAACGAAGTTCTCGACACGATCCGCCTTCTCGCAAAAGAGGGGATGACAATGGTCATCGTTTCCCATGAGATGGCTTTCGTCCGCGAGGTTGCCTCAAAGGTTGTTTTCATGGATGAGGGCAGAATCGTAGAGGCAGGAGAAGCGAAAGAGGTTCTGGACAATGCGAAGACCGATCGCGCCAAGGAATTCATGGGCAAAATCTTGCGTGACTAAAAGTCCCACCCCTCGCTTTTTTGCAACATTCCCAGGTCGTGGGTTCACTAGATCGCCAGAAGTACTATGACCTTTCTCGCCATGCTACAGGAAACAATTCCATTGGGAGATGAAGGTGTGTCCGTCTTATATCCACACTTCGGTGGTTTCCGAGAGTCTCACCTTGTGATCGGGGGTTTCAGCTTCGTTCAGGGGGACTGCGACTGATGTTGGTGACTGACTTGGCTTCACTTCCAGATTGAAAGGGTGCGTTACCATGATAGGGGCGATTGATAGTGTCTTTAGCTATTTTCTGCGGCCTGGGTAAGATTATAGGCCAGGAAGGCGCTCAGTCTGCGGAATGGGGCAATTCCCAGCAGCAGGCCTACCGGGTAATTCGTGTTCCCGTCTTACCTTGCATTGCTGAAATTGCTGTCTTGGGAAGGGTGATGATAACCTTTCTTTGTGCCTCGTGGTCACACTCTTGCAAGAACTGAATGGCAGCCCTGATCTTTGGCTCCATGCTGCCCTTTCCAAAGTGGCCTTCCTGAAGAAGTGACTTTGCCTCATCCAGGTGGAGATCCTCTAGCGCCTTTTGGGAAGGCCGGCCAAAGTCACGGCATACCTTTTCCACAGCGGTGAGAATAAGAAGCATATCGGCCTTTATATCGATGGCAAGGAGAGCAGAGGCAAGGTCTTTATCTATAACGGCCTCAATACCCTGAAGGTCTCCATCATCTTTTCTCACCACGGGGATACCACCGCCGCCAACAGCAATCACGATTTCCCCGGCATCGAGCATGTTTTCGACGATTCTTGTCTGTTGAATGTTTACCGGCTTTGGTGAGGGAACAACACGCCTGTAGCCACGATTGGCGTCCTCTATCATTACCCATCCTCGCTCTCGGCTCAGCCTCTGCATCTCGTTGAAGTCATAGAAGGGACCGATTGGTTTGCTTGGGTGCTTGAAGGCGGGGTCATCCTCATCCACGAGCACCTGGGTGAGAACCGTGGTTATGTTGTGCTTTAATCCGGCTTTTCTTAGGGTGTTGGCTATGATTTGCTGCATCATATATCCCATCAAACCCTGGGTGGCTGCGTCACAAACATCCAGCGGCAGCGGTGGTACTATGTCTTTAGCTGCTTCAATGCACAGGAGAAGGTTACCTACCTGGGGCCCATTGCCATGAGTAATGACAATGCGATTTTCGCCCGCTAGTAGGTCAAATATTTGTTCACATGTTTGCCGGAGGCTGGCGTACTGCTCCTCAGTTGTTCCCTTCTCATTGCCTCGGATAAGTGAGTTACCACCCAGGGCGATAACAATAGTCTGTTGAGACATTAACAAACTCTCCTATGGAAGTGTTTAGGGAAAGCCTGCTCTCCCCTTGGAGCCGGTACATTAAAGTCTGGAAAAATGCCCTTTAATCTGTTATATTTTTAATAATTATAACGGGTTGGGAGGTTGTATTTTGAACAAAATATCTTGTCTATGATTGATATTTTAAAGTGTCACAAGATCAATAAATTAGCTCCTTTTAAAATGAGAATTCCACACTTTAATGTACCGGCTCTGCTCTCCCCTTGCGTATCCTTTTGTGGTTTTGCCAATCTTAGATCTTCTCTACCTCGCTGACATCGGCCAAAATCGAAGCCAGGAAGGCCTTCCGCACATGGAGCAGGTTCTCTGCCTGGTCATATACGAGCGAATTTGGCCCGTCGGCAACGCTATCGTCTACT
>SDBT01005355.1_pt1 | contig 21554 bp, 17 predicted proteins | sample 2277101 | NCBI WGS metagenome assembly SDBT01 (sample SAMN10404973, study PRJNA504765) | marine sediment metagenome | isolation source: marine sediment core GS10_PC15, 103 cmbsf | place: Arctic Ocean: Southern Knipovich Ridge | collected 2010
TGGGCGGACACAGCGGATTAGACGTTGCACATGGAGCCAGCCAATTCGGGTTTAAAACAGTTATTGTTGCACAGAAGGGGCGTGAGAAAACCTATGAGCGGTACTTAAGAAAAGATGAGAATACGGAGTACGAGCGAGGGTGTATTGATGAAATTATCACCGTTCCAAAGTTTCAGAATGTTCTAGATGAAAAGGTGCAGAAGAGATTGCGTGAACTCAATACTATCTTTGTCCACAACCGATACTTCTGGGTTTACTTTGATGACTTTTCCAAAGTTGAGAACGAATTCAATGTTCCCATCTTCGGTTCACGCACGTTGCTAAAGCTTGAGGAGCGTGACCAGCCGTACAATCAATATCACTTGCTTACAGATGCAGACATCCGCATCCCGAAGATCTTTAAGAAGCCGGAAAACATCGATCGTCCGGTTCTTGTAAAAGCAGCGGAGGCAAAGCGTGGATATGAACGAGCGTTCTTTATTGTTAACAGTAAGGAAGAGTGGGAAGCAAAAGGCTCAGAACTGGAGAAAGAAGGAAAAGTATCGAGTAACTGGAAAGAAGCGACTATCGAAGAATTCATTGTTGGCGCACCTGTTAATTTCAATTTCTTCTACTCGCCGATTACGAAGGAATTGGAATTGATGGGAACAGATACACGACGCCAGACCAATCTGGATGGCTTTTTGCGCATGACAACTGATGATCAGAAGAAGGCAAGGGAGTATGTTGATCTTAAGATGATAGAAACAGGGCATATCGCTTGCACAGTTAAAGAATCGATCCTCGAAAAAGCATATGCACTTGGCGATCAGTTTGTCGCTGCAACGCAGAAGTTGCCAAAAGAACTAGATCCATCAGGCAAAGGAATCATCGGGCCGTTTGCACTTCAGGGTGCTGTTGTGGCGGAAGAGGGGAAAGAGGATATTGTCATCTTCGATGTCTCACTCCGCATTCCAGGTTCTCCCGGAACTGCTTCAACTCCGTACTCCGGCTATCTTTATGATGAGCCAATGAGTGTTGGTGAAAGAGTTGGATTAGAGCTAAAGCGAGCAGTTGAAGAAGATCGAGTGGCAGATCTTATTACCTAAGATTGCTGCAATATTTCACAGAGTTCTCTTTGCATGCATGCCCGAACATCTGCAGCGAAGAAGTTGCCAAGCCTTTTTATTGTTGGCATAGACAGTTCACCTATTGGTTCACCAGATTCATGGATTTTTTCTTCTAGCGCACTAGTATTATATCGGATTCCTCTTATAGTCATGCTTCTCCTATACATAGTTGCAGTTCCCCCAAAACCTTCAGGAAATACCTGTAATGTATCTGCTGTGGAAATTCCTATGTTCATATCACGTTTCTTTTGCATTCGAGGGATGACATATCTTTGTATGGCTACCTGAAAGAATCTGGTCATAAGTGGAAGGATTTCACCTGTGTGTGAACGGGTTCCTTCCGGATACATCATGACGGTATTACCACTATTGTCTATGGTATCAAATACAGCATGTGATATGCGTTCAATTTCTTTGCCGAGTGCTACGGCATATTCTCGTCTGTCCACGCCCCTGTCTGGCCTTTCTACAATTATAGGCTTTCCTTTTCGTAATGCGCGCGAACGAACAATATCTTTGATTCTCCATCTGTATCGTACTAGCTCACTTTTAAGGACAATACGTAATTGATCGGGTGCTAATGCACATCCCAGGATTGTTTCTATACCTCCCTGATTACCAGATCCCTCATTTGGTCCTTGATGATTCCCAAGAATAAGGTCTGCGTTCGCAAGTTCATCTTCTCCTTCCACATGTACATCAAACATATTATGCCTTTGTGCGGTTCCTATCATTCTTTTTGCAGAATTCCGCACATGTCTTCCGTACGATCCCATATGAGGAAATGCTGATCTCAGGGTTTCCCTCTTTACTTTGCCGTAGAATGCCCTTGCAAGTTTTGGAGGAAGAATGTCTTCATCTGTATAGCCTGCCCAAATACGTTCGTATTCCTTTTCTGGAGAAGTTGTATTCATAAAAGTGTTTTATATTAATTTGTTTGATTGTTAGTATCAAATATTAACGACTTTTCTTGGTGGATTTTTGCACTTGAGTTACCATGCGTTCGCTTTGACTAGTGTTTAAGTTGTTCTTTTATTCTTTGATAATGCCCTCCTTCGCCAAGGTTTCGGAGGACACAGGATCTTGCGATTCATTGCGTCGCCTTGCTCCTTATTCATCTGCAATTCACCTATGGGGCTGTAGCTCAGTTGGCTAGAGCACCGCGTTTGCAACGCGGGGGTCAAGGGTTCGATTCCCTTCAGCTCCACCATTCTTCTTCGCAAGCTACGAAGAATTGGTGGGAATAGGAAATCTACGAAGCTCGCGAAGTAGATCCCTTCAGCTCCACCATAATCCAATTTTCATAAGCTCACTCACTCCTGCAACTTCTTTGTATTGAAATAAAAAGCTCAGATATGCTATGAACGTATGTATTAGGCGAATGGTTTTCCCGTTGAATATTTTTTGTTTATTCAGCATTTGAAAGAAAGCTCAGAAAGCTCTGGCCGTTTTTCGAAAGCTCAGAAGCATGGTGGATGTTTTACGAATTTTCGGGTATAATAATGTGATTATTCCAAACAAATACACATACCAGAATCATTGCAATCAGGTGGCGAAAAACGTGAATCCAAGAAATTTGGATTAAGTGAGGATGCGCTGAAACGTCTGGAGTGGCTTGTGTATGCAGAACGCCAAAACATCTCCGTAAAGGATCTGTGTGAGCACTTCGGTATTTCGCCGACAACGTATCATCGGTGGGCAAAAGTATTCGATCCACGTGATCTCACAACACTCGAAAATCGACCAACAACCCCACCGGAAGAGAAGCGCCGCAAACCACAAACTTCCGATCATGTTATTGCTCTTATTGAGCAATATCGTCGGACGAATCCACAGATGGGTAAAGAGAAAATCGCTGAGACTCTTCGTAAGGAACATGACATAGAACTCTCTCCTGCAACAATCGGACGAGAGATTCAACGAAATGTCTTATACTTTGCCGATACCCCTTCCCATCGCTTAAAGCGTTTACAGGTGGAAGTAGAAGCAACAAGAAAACCTAATTCCTTTGTTTCAGCACGCCGTAAGAATGTCATTACACAGATACATAGAATCTTCCATCGTAATACAGATTCGAGAGGCAGTAATGGCATGTTCGCTATCGCTACTCTCTTCCTGGTCTTCAGTGTTATGGCATCTCTATTTAGTGGCGCACAAACTGCATACGCACTCGAGGGATCATCGTTCCAAATTCATACGACATACTCCAATCAGGCAGCAGAAGCACCACTTGTTGGATCAGTATTCCAGCTCCAGGAAGCCGAACTAACCAATACCCAGAAACCGCTTACAGGAAGTAACTTTCAGGTAGTGTTGGGTGATGCAGCTTCATCAGAATCCACAAGTAGTTCATCAAGTAGTTCATCAAGTGATACAACAGAGGAGACAACTACATTGATCAATGGTGGAGGACGTCGATCTATTCCAACATACCATCTAGTGTATGAAAATGAGATAGAAGATCAGCGTGCAGCAAAGCTCACATTCGATTTGCCGGATATTTTGATACCGTCGTTCCCATATCCTTCGAGTATTCAAGAAGAACCGGAACCCGCATTTTCACAAACAGTTCCCGTTCGTCAGCACACTGCTGCACCGCCACAAGATGTTCTTGTGGTTTCTCCATTAGACCATGAAGAAATAGACATTATCGAGAGTGAACCGATGCATTCAACTGCAGATGAACCAGTCGCGAGAGAAGCGTATTTCTCTATTACAAATGTGCTCAGATTGCTTCCGTTTGTACTTCTTCTTATGTTGGGGAAATTAATTATTGTCCTGCGCAATCATCCTTTGCAACTACACAGAACATTGTGTGGTATCGTGGATTGGAAACAACCTCTCGTAGCGTTCGGAAAGAAAAATGTACGATGTGCAATTATCATAATGATTGCTGTTTCTATGGTTCTCCTTTTCCTTTGGAATGTTACACAGACATTTGCAGCAACCACAGTTTCGCTGAACGAAATTTACAATGGACATCTACTCGATGCCTCCGGCGATGCAGTTACCACTGAGCACACTATTCGCTTCAGTTACTGGACAACCGCAGACTTTAAATCAAATGAACTCACGGCAACTGGTGCTATAAATACCTCTACCGGTACCTATGTTGGATGGTATGAGGAACATACATTCACGCCAACAAGTGATGGATCCTTTTCGGTAAAACTGGGAAGTGTGACTGCGTTGCCAACGATAGATTCACTTCCTGTAAGTACACTTACAAGCTTACATCTTCAGGTAGAGGTAAAAGTATCGGGTGCAGCAGACAGTACTTATGATCTTCTTGATGTGGATTCCAGCGATACGACTGTCGATCGAACACAAGTGCATTCCGTACCATTTGCGCGGAATGCCGATATGCTCGACCAGCGTGATACCGGAACCACCAGTGGATCGATTCTTGTATTGCAATCAGGTGCTCTGCTTTCTGCCGGAGGGGACATCACTATTAACGATGACAATGAAGCGCGCGATGCCATCCTAACTTTCGGTAATGATGCTCTCGCTGAGACACTCAGGTTCAGCGATAGTACCAATGGCTTTATCTTCTCTGATGATGTGGAGGTGCAGGGGACGATGTCTGGTACAACAATTCATGCAGAACAAGGGCTTACCTCAAGTGGTACGTTGGTAGTTGCAGGAACCATAACAGGGGCAAGCCTTGCCATAACGAATATCACAAACTGTAGTGCTTTGGACACAGATGCAAATGGAGATGTTTACTGTAACGACAATCGTGCGAATTTAGACAATCTGACAAACGGAGTCATTTTGGAAACTATAGACGTAGATATCTGTGCGGATGACCAGTGTGTGACGGATAATGATGATGTGAAGATCCAGTTGCAGGCAGATGGTGGAGGAGATCTGACGATGAAATTCTCAGATGGATTCTCCACATTGGATACGACACCACGTCTGGAGCTTTCTCTGACGAACGGATCGGATTCATCACCGACACTGAACTACATCTACGTGCCTCAGAGCACAAAGACATTAACGGTTAGTACTAGTAATTGGCCATCAGAAGAGCATGCTCCAATAGCCACGGTATTGATACAGTCTGTTGCAACAGTAAAAGGAAGTGGTGCATACAAACTTCATGCGTGGACAGATCACATCTCTTCAACAAATAACCAAGGTCATATTGCTAATTTGAATAAATGGATCCGGAATCAAAACGCGACATACCAAAGCGGTGTTTCTCAAACCACAACTGTTACCACCAATGGTGCCAGTGAAGATAATGTGGATTTTGCAACAACCGCAGGTGTTGTTTTGCAGCTTCATGACCATTACTTCTCTTCAACTGACACTGCAGGAACAGGGAAGTTACTCGTTGTGAATGATAGCAGCACTCCGTACAGGGCTATTGGAGATATTAATGAAGTTGACGCGATTGATGACGGATCAGCTATTAACAACAAGAACTACTTCTCCGTAGTCATATGGGGAGCCGTTGGTGAGAACATTATTGATAACAAGATGTTCCTTAATCTTCCTAGCTGTACATACAATCGATCAGATACCAGTATTGAGGATGCCGGTAAATGTACAAACTACAATATTCCAAGTGATTACAATGGCGTCGGATTCCTGATTTCTAGATTGACCTTTGTGTATCTAACCTCTCAGGGTGGAACGTGGGCATTGGTAGATGAAGAAGATCTTCGAGGACAGATTCCTTCAATCTCTGCCGGAGGAAACAATGCCATTCTTTCAGAATTTGCTGATAATGCATTTGAGATCTTTGATGACAATGATTCTACAAAGCTTGGCAGATTCCAGCTTTCTTCAATTGCAACAAATAATCTTATCACCCTTACGTGGCCTACTGCTACAGGAACAATACTTACCAAAGAAGTAGCAACAATCGATTATGTGAATGTGTCCGGAGATACAATGACAGGTGCATTAGTTATTGATAATGAAGGATCAGAGCCATCTATGAATGTTCGTGGAACAATGTCCGGTCAGTCACTTTATGTAACTGGCACTGGTGCGACTCCTCTTATTTTTACAGATATAACAACTGGTAATGTTGGTATCGGTACCACTGCTCCGGAAGCCAGGCTCCAAGTAACCGGTGGAGGTTTGTGCGTAGGGTCGGACACGAATTGTAATGCGGAAGAGGATGCTGAGGGTGTGGTGTATTCCAGCTCAACCCTCATGACCCAGTATGACCTTGCGGAGATGTATCCAACAAAGGATGCAAGTATTGAACCGGGTGAAATTGTTTCACTCGATCTAGAAAATGGTGTCTTTGTAAAGAGGGCAGAATCAGGTGATAAGAAATTGATCGGTGTTATCTCTACCGATCCCGGTTCATTACTTGGAGGATTCGCCGGTAATCAATTTACAGAAGAGCATCAGGTTGCAGTTGCACTTGCGGGTCGTGTTCCGGTGCATGTCAGTACAGAAAATGGTGCAATTGAAGTTGGTGATTATCTTACAATCTCTTCTGTTCCGGGTGTCGCAAGAAAGGCAAATGATGGTGAGCAGGCGATTGGATATGCGCTGGAACCGTACTTTGGATCAGAGATTGATGATATTCAGGTCTTCATTCAATTGGAGCGCGCGCAATATTAAAAGATATGTAGTGAGCTACTCTACATCTCAATATCAGTGTATTTATATATTCTCCTGTGCCGCAGAAAGAGCCTGTTGCCACTTCTGATTCTTTCCGAAGATGAGCATCATCGTTTCATACGCCTGGATTGCTTCGTGGAATCGTTCTTGTTTTATCAAATTCTTTGCGTGGGATTCGTAGACGTTCCGGAAATCTTCTAGATCAAGATTGGTTAATATGCCTTTTTTAAATGATGACAAATAGTGTCTAATGGATTTCGTATACTGTCCGATATTGCGGAAGTCAGCAGCGAGCAGGAGATCAATAGCTGGATCAGTGTATGTGATGAGCCTTTGTTCGTAGAGATCAATAGCTTTCCGATATTGTTTCTGTCTCTCATAGAGGTGTCCAAGCTCGTAGACAGAGGCGGAGCTTTCCGGGTGCTCTGTAATGAGATCCTTCAATACATCTTTGAATATTCTATCAAGTACACTCCTTCCGGAGGAGATGCCACCCTTACTGCACAGCGACAAGGAAGTATGATGCAAATTGCGGTATGTGACACTGGATTCGGTATTCCAACTCAGGAGAAGAAAAAGATCTTCACGAAGTTCTTCCGTGCAACAAATGCTAAGAAAAAGGATCCAAATGGATCTGGACGGGGACTCTATCTGGTACAATTACTTGTAAAACTCCTGGATGGCACAGTAGAATTTGTGTCGAAGGAACATGAAGGAAGTACATTCACGATTAATCTACCTATCTTTCCCCTCCATTATGGACAAGAGCACAAAGAAAGTTCTCGTAACTGAAGATGATCAGTTCCTTGCCAATGTTATCACAGAGGCGTTGCAAAGACATGGTGTGGATACTACTACGGCGCTGAATGGCGAGGAGGCTATTGCTGCTATCGAAGAGGAACATCCCGATCTTTTACTCCTTGATCTTCTGATGCCGGAAGTTGATGGGTACGCGGTTTTGGAGCATATAAAGGAAAAAGGATACGATATTCCATCCGTCATTCTGACGAATATCAGCGGCAAGACAGACTGGAAGAGATGTGAAGATCTCGGTTGCAAGGGTTTTATTGTCAAGAGCACCTTGGATGAAGATGACATCTGGTTGGCGGTTGAGAAGTATTTGGAAGACTGATACAGGTTATTTAGATTGCTGCGGTTTAATCGTTTCTTTAAAAGAAAAATGAAAGATGTCATGGTGAGCGGAGTCGAACCATGACATAGGAGCATCCCTCGACTCCGCTCGGGATGACAAGAAAAAAAGAAGCTCAGCATGACATGTGATTTTGGTGTGTATCGAAGGGCGACATAAAACTATGTCCCTTTTTTATATAGAAACAGCATGCACAGCAAATAATGTTTTGTTTCATGCTGCCTTTCTGTAAAATGCAGTGTTATGAAGAATTACATGTTAAAAATCATTGGTATTGTATTGATTGGCGCAGTGTCACAGATAGGTTTGCAGCCTATGGCAAGCGCTGCCGGACCATCATTTTCTGATGTTCCGACCGATCACCCAGCCTTCGAAGCCATCGAGGCATTAAAGGATGCAGGTGTTTTAAGCGGATACAGTGATGGAACTTTCAAGCCGAATAATAGTGTAAATAGGGCAGAGGCTGTAAAGATCATTGTTGCTCCGTTACTAACTCAAGAACAATTAGATCAGGCAACAGCAACTGTCTATAGCGATGTTGCTGAGGGCGTATGGTTCATTCCATACATCGAGTGGGCCAGGCAGGCATTCAAAATCATTGATGGTCCTCCGGAGAAGACAGCATTCCATGGTGGTGATCCGGTTATTCTTGTGGAATTCCTCAAGATGTTAGAACTTGCCAATGGAGTGGATCCGATTGCGACGTATAAGGAAATTAGTTTGCCTCTTGCAAACGATGTTACAAATGTTGGTGAGTGGTATTATCCGTATCTTCGTTATGCATTTACAGCATCAATGTTGCAGGTAGATAGTGAAGGGAAGCTAAATCCTGGCAGAGATCTGACTCGTGCAGATACTGCAGTACTTCTTTATAACTTCTTGCTTTACAAGCAACAAGGTCGCACACAAGATCTGCTTAATCAGACAGAGCGTAATATCATGGTGACACTCCAAGCCTGGGATCAGGGAGCTATCGAAGAGGCAGAATATGCTTCAGCTCGTGCTCTTCTTGCAGCACGTGGCGCAAAAGTAATTCAATTAGAATCAATCACTCGTGGGGCTGTAAAGGTAGCAGAGGCTTTCCGGGCGCTTGTACGTGGTTACCGTGCAGGTGTGGATCAGAACTATAGCGAAGCAGAGCGTCTTGCCGGAGAAGCATGGCGTCTTAGTGAGGATGTTGTTTCTGATGGCGATGGTCTTGCTCCACTTGTGGAGCAGATTAAAGTTATCTCCAAAAACATGGCTGATAGCGCTCGTGAGATGCAGGGGAAGTAGTGGAAAATATCAGCTACTTAGAAGATATCCGGAGGTGGTGGCGTTTCCCTAAGCGTGGCGAATGGGATCAATCTCATAAATGGATATAAGAATGTATCTTCTGTTCCTGTGATAGTTGCCAAGCTCCAGAAGAAAATAAAAATTCCCATAATTACTACTATTCCGTAGATTCCTCCAAAGTACTTCATCCAGTCATATTCACCGAACGAGTTACCGATCGACTCACGATGTTTAATAAGGTAGAACGATAGGATAAAGCCGACGATAGCCAGAATGTTTTTTGCCACAGGAAAAATAGATAGTGTTATCCAATAATAGCATCCAGTTCTTTCTTCATATCTTCTTTAGACTTGACGCCTACAAAGGTAGTGACAGCTTCACCATTTTTAAAAATTATGAATGTGGGGATGCTCATAACACTGAACTTACCAGGCGTTTCGGGCGCTTCATCAATATTGATTTTGACGACCTTTGCCTTTCCTTCGTATTCCTCTGAGAGTTCTTCGATGATTGGTATCATAGATTTGCATGGTCCGCACCAGTTGGCGAAGAAGTCGACAAGGACAGGAACATCAGATTTTAACACTTCAGCTTCAAATTCTGCATCGGAGATGGTCTGTGCCATAAGGGAAAAGAGGGAAGGTAGATAATTCTTTTGTATTATAAGGCAATAGAAGAAATAGAGGAAATAAAGGATTTCTTGCAATTATCATTCTACTCTCCAGAGAGAATCGCCTTCGTAATTTTCTTTCCTGTTTCCACTCCGGGTTGGCCGTATGGATCAATTCTGTAAAGCTTTCCGAGTAGAACAACTTCTGTGAGGAGCAGGAAGAAGAGTTGGCCCAGGTGGTATTCATCAATCCGTTGTAATTCTATGGTGGCATGTGGGCGTTTGGCATCTGTGAGTGCCTGGCTTGTTCCCTGGTAGCAAGCATCCAGCAGTTCGCCGAAAGGCTTTCCGGCAATGTATTGGAATGATTCTTCCACATCTTGTGGAACAGGCAGATGTGATTTTTCCACTTCGCGGATGAAGAGGTGCCAACATTGTCTTGGCCCCTGCATCCACTGCTGAAGGAGTGAGTGCTGGTCCTGCGTTCCAATGGCTGCAAGTGGGAATGGATTATGTAATTCATTCTTCCCCAAGCTCTCTGCTATCAGTTGCTGGTCCCAGCGTGCAACAGATTCTAATCGTTGTGAGTAGGGCATAATCACGCGGATTAAGTAACCACGTTTAGATTCTAGAAGAAACTGTGTGCATGCTAGTAATGCTGCGGGATTTTCTTCCATTGTTGGATTCTGGCAGATGGTATCCATCTCTTTTGCCCCACGTATAAACTGATGTATGTCACCACCCAGTAGTGCCATTGGCAGTAGGCCAATAGGTGTGAAGATCGAATACCTTCCTCCGACTTTTGTTGGAATAGGCATAATCTCTATCCCTTCCTCCAGAGCAAAACTGCGTAGATTTCCCGTATGAGGATCAGTGCAGGCAATGGTGTACTTAGGAGCCTTCTCTCCTCGTGCGACTTTGAGCCGTTCGTAACAGAGGAAGAAGAGGCTCATCGGCTCCAGTGTTTCTCCGGATTTACTCGCGATCACCAAAAGCGCGTGTTTCCAATCAATAATATCCATGTACATTTCTAGTATGGCCGGGTCGAGCGAATCAAGGAGAATGAACTCCACTGTATCCGGTCCCTCCAAATATTCCTGAATAACTTTGGGTCCGAGTCCCGATCCTCCAATACCTATCCACACCACTGTCCGAATCTTTTCTGCTTTTGCGAATGCTGCGACATCTTCTACCTGCTTGATTACACGTTTGTCATATGGATCCATTGACCACGCATGTTCTCCGCTATTGCGCTCTTTAAGCCACATTTCCACGTACTTTTTCATGCGTGTTTTTAATGTGGTGAATTCTTGCTCAGGAATTCCCTTGGATGGCGTAATTGTTTTTGCCAGTGTGCCGGAGATATCAAGATTAAGCATATATAAGATATTAGAGGCTACGAAGTGCTTCTGTCACGCGCTCTTCTGTTGTTCCTAAATCCTTTGGCAACTCCCGAAGGACCTGGAGTATAGTTGGCGTGTCGTAGCCGAGGGATGTGAGTGCAGATATGGCATCCTCATCATATTGCTTACTTGCGGAAGGTTTACCGGTGCTTGTTCCAAAGATTATCGGTTGCTTTTCTACCACTGTTCGCAGTTCTACCAGTAGCTTTTCTGCCTTCTTCTTTCCGATGCCTTTTACGGTGCTTAAGAGATCAGGATCGTTCTTATCCACTGCCTGCAGAAGCAAATCTCGTGGTACAGCACATAACTCAAGTCCCATCTTTGGACCAATTCCAGATTGTGCGATTAGCAACTCAAATAGAGTGCAACTTCCCTGATCCAAGAATCCATATAGATCTAATCGATCTTCCCGTACATACGTGGAAATCCACAGAGTGCAATCATCGCCATCTGTGAGATTTTCCCATGTACTTATTGGTGTCGATACCATGTATCCCACACCACGTACGTCTACTAGAGCGTTTCCAGTTGGGAGCCGTTGGATGGTGCCACGAAGACGAGCAATCATAGTAAGGTCTGATCTTATCAGAATCTTTTTATTTCAGGAAGAGGAGAAGAAAAGGGTTGCAAAGATTTGTGTCGTAAATGGTAGGAATGCATACGAAGTCATTTTCGAACTTTCTTCTTGTGCCGATTAGGTTAACTTCGTTTCTAGAAATATAGATTCATCTTCATTATTACAGTAAGGAGTGACTTAATTTTTATGTCGATAATTACAGGTACAGTTAGGAGGGTAAGGGGAGTCTGAGTGGCTTAAGGGTAGAACAAGGTTCCCTGGTCCCTCAGGAAGAAAAAGGTTCAAAAACGAATAGACCGCATTCCGATCTTTTGCAGCTCAGATCTTTTTCAAATCAAGGTAGAGGATTGATTTAATACGGTTTTTGTTTTATAATAGTATAAAATGAACATCACTCATCGTTTTGTATTGGCCATGCTGTTTCTGGTGGTAGTTGCCGGTCAGGCAACGCATGCAGCGTTATCTACTTCTGTGCTCGAGGAGCGTCAGGAGCAGCTTGATGCAATTAAGAATGCTATGAAGCAAACTACGTATGCGACCAGTGGTACGCAGGGTGCAAATGCTCTAAGGATCGAGGGGGCAGAGGAGTTAAAAGAAATAGAAAAAACACTCTCTTCTATTGGGCAAGATAAACGTTACATACGTTTATTGCTCGCAGCACGCCTTAGAGACCTTGATAAGTTCAAGGAAAAATATGGTGTAGATCCGAGTAATGAGGAGCAGATCACTGCATTTATTAATGAGCAGAAAGTTGAGATGTCTTCTCTCCTGCGACGCTACGCACGTGTGCAGTATCTCTCTGAGTCGCGTGCACATGGGTTCGGTTTTTTCTTTGGTAAGATTCTCGGTTTTTCACTCACAAAACAGATAGAAGAAAACTTGCGTTTACAGGCACTAAATCGCTTAAAGATTCAGGTGTTTACTAAAGTTCTCGCTATGGGTAATTTCCCACGTGAGCTTGAAAATCTTCGCACACTCCATGCAGGACTTCTTACTTCCTATCATGCATCTCTGGATGACTACGATTCTGCCATGGGAAAGATTGCTCTTAGCAAGGAACAATTAAATCAGATCAAGAGAACAGTTGCTGCTGTTGAAGCAAAAGTTCGTCAGATGCAGACACAACTTGTCATGTACGATGAGCGAATTCGGTCTCGTGCAGAAAGTGACCTTATCTCTAAAGGTCTCATCAGCAAAAATAGGCGTTTATCTTCTGCTCCACGTTTCCAGTGGCCTGTTGTTGGTCGCATTACGGCTACATTCCTAGACCCTTCGTACCGCGTGTATTTTGGTATTCCACATAAAGCGATTGATATTGCACAGTCGCAAGGCACTCCTGTGCGTGCGTCCGCAGATGGCATTGTGTATCACATACAACACGGTGGTTCTAGTGGATATTCATACATTCTTGTTGGCCATCGCGGAGGATACGCAACTCTCTATGGGCATATGTTGCAGATAAGTGTTTCCCCGGGTGATGACATATATGGTGGTCAGATTATTGGTTTAAGCGGCGGTATACCCGGTACGTCCGGTTCAGGCCTTATGACTACCGGTGCACATGTGCACTTTGAAGTTATTAAGAATGGTGTGAACTTCGATCCTCTTATAGTGCTGCCGTAAGCAACTATCTTTGTGGTCCAATCACCACAACGAATTCACCCTTCTTTGTGAGGTTTTTTGTTACCGAACATAATTCCTTTACTGCTGTGAAGATGACTTCCTCATGCAGTTTTGTCAGTTCCCGTGCGATTACGATTTGCCGATCAGGTTGATCATTCAGTGCTTCTGATAATTCATTAAGAGTCTTCTCGATTCGATGAACTGACTCGTAGAAGACGATAGTCCGTTTTTCATCTTGGAATGATTTAAGAAGCGTTTGTCGTCCTTTCTTCATTGGCATGAATCCAAGGTACACAAATTGGTTGATTGGCAGTCCACTTGCACTCAGTGCAGCGAGAAATGCGGAGGGGCCGGGAATTACTTCTATTTCCACATCTTCCTCTCGTACCCGAGAGACGAGTGCGTATCCCGGATCACTGATTCCTGGCGTGCCGGCATCACTCACCAAAGCTAGGTGCTCTTTTGCCTGTAGGCGTTTAATAATTGCATCAATTTTCTCCGGCTTGGAGTATCCATGCATACTAATAAATTCCTTTTTTGGAATCTCAAGTTGCTTAATAAGGTTACCGGTCACACGTGTATCTTCGCAGATGATAGCGTCACATTTCTTAAGCGTTTCGATTCCTCGCAAAGTGATATCGCCCAAATTCCCGATTGGTGTAGCTACAATGGAGAGCATGAAGGCAGTGTAGCAGTATTTATAATGTGACATTATCTTGACATACAGAATAGTATTAATTAAAACATTCATATGAATAAAGGATCAATGCTCTCCGTAGAACAATCCAGAGCTTTCCAGCAAAGTGGTTTATGCGTGCGTTCCAATTTTGAAAATGAGGCTTGTTTAACACAGGCTCGTCAAAAGCCGCGTGATAAGATTGAAGTGTTGCTCAATCCTGGCATGAGAACTTTTGATGGGGAAATTGAAGACCCCGTTATCGTCCGTACAAGAGCAGATTCGGGTCGGAGATTTGTGGTAGGCTCCACGGTGATTGATCGAAGGGATCTTGTTGATGGCGTACTGCAACACGTTAATTCTGTTGCAGGAGCATAAAAAGAGACGTAAGTACTCATTCGTCTGATTTGTACCTTGCTAAGGTTTTTACTGAATTAAATCCCATTTTTTCTTAGCTTCATCTGTTGAGTTATCTGTGAGTTCTATACTGATTGCATCACCGTCGATCTGGAGCCTTATGCGAGATAAACCGCTATCTCCCAGATATAATATTACTGAAGCGAGTCCGTTTTCTTGAGCCTCAGAGAAAAATTTATCTAATTTTCCTCTTAGATTTTCATCTGGTGTAAAACTTGCCGATTCTATACCAGTCAGATCTATGTTCAATTCTCTAAGCATTGATTCAAGCGTAGCAACATCACTAGATTGTATGGCTTCGATAATTTCTTGTTTGTAACCTGTGTGATCTGGACGTTCTAAATTCATTCTTAATATTATACATCAATTGTATTTAGTATTGAAGCGCATATAAGCAAAGCGTCGCTATTTTCTTGACAGCGCAAGAGAAATCTAAAAATAAGCTGAGATTTTCCTCTTTGATACGACGGTTCTTGAGGTATCATTCTCCTGATGGACGCGTTGATGGCGTCAAACTTTCTCTGCATACATGCCCGACGATACCAAGAAGAACACTGGCCCAGAAGAAGAAACTCCTGAAGAGGAGGCTTCTCAGGAGGAAGAAAAAAATGAGGTAAAGATGGAGCAGATGAGTGGAGAGACTCTTTCGAACATTGGGCAGATAAATCCGCGCCCGATTGTATTAGAAATGGAGGAGAGCTATCTCGACTATGCTATGAGCGTAATTGTCTCACGTGCGCTTCCTGATGCGCGTGACGGATTAAAGCCCGTTCATAGGCGAATTCTCTATTCTATGCATGGACTGGGTCTGCGTAGTACTGCCAAATTCCGTAAGTCTGCACTGGTTGTTGGTGATGTACTTGGAAAGTACCATCCACATGGCGATACGGCTGTCTACGATTCTCTTGTGCGTATGGCACAGGATTTCTCCATGCGTTATCCGCTTATACGAGGCCAGGGGAACTTCGGTTCCATAGATGGAGACAGTGCAGCTGCTATGAGGTACACCGAGTCCAAAATGGAACGTATTTCAGATGAATTACTTAAAGATATTGAGAAGGATACGGTAAATTTTGTTCCTAATTACGATGATTCGCGCAAGGAGCCTTCTGTGCTTCCATCAAAAACGCCAAATCTACTCCTTAATGGCACTGTCGGTATCGCGGTTGGTATGGCTACTAATATTCCTCCGCACAATTTACGTGAGCTTATTGATGCAGTTACACATTTGTTAGAGAATTCAGATGCAACTGTAGAAGATCTTCTTGAGTTCATAAAAGGTCCTGATTTTCCAACGGGCGGTATCGTTTATGATAAAGAGGTTCTTAAGCAGGCGTACCTTACAGGACGTGGAAGTGTGGCTGTTCGCGGTAAGGCAGAGATTGAAGAAATGGAAAATGGTCGTTATCGAATTCGTGTCTCTGAGATTCCCTATCAGGTTAATAAATCAACGCTAATAGAGAAGATTGCCAGGCTAGTAACCGATAAGGTTATCCAAGGAATATCTGATGTGCGTGATGAGTCTGATCGAGATGGTATTCGTATCGTGGTTGAACTAAAGCGTGAGTCGTATCCCCAGAAGGTGCTTAACTTACTCTTTAAGCATACCGATCTTCAGAACAGTTTTAGCTACAATATGATCGCTCTTGCTGACGGATTGCAGCCACGTCTACTTAATTTGAAAGAACTTCTGCAAATATTTATTGATCATCGTCGTGAGGTGATAGTTCGTCGTGTTATTTTTGATCGTGATCGTGCAAAGGAGCGTGCACACATTTTAGAGGGCTTGAGTATTGCTCTTAATGATATTGATAAAGTTATTGAAACCATTAAGAAGAGTCCGACCAAGGAGGAGGCGAAAATTAATCTTGTTAAAAGGTTTAAACTGAGCGACTTACAGGCAGATGCAATTCTGCAAATGCGTCTTCAGACACTTGCTGGTCTTGAGCGTAAGAAGATCGAAGATGAGCTAAAAGAGAAGAGAATATTCATTGCTGAATGTGAAGCGATTCTAAAAGATAAGAAAAGGATTGATAAGATAATTTCCAATGAGCTAAAAGAAATTAAAGATGCGTATGGTGATGATCGCAAGACGACAATAGTTTCACATGCTATTGGTCAGTTTAGTGCCAAAGACACTATTCCGAATGCGCCTATGATTGTGGCTCTTACCAGTTCTGGTTACGTGAAGCGGTTGAGTCCCATGCAGTTCCGTGCACAGCATCGTGGTGGCAAGGGTGTGAAAGGTATGACAACCAAAGACGATGACGAAATCATGTCCATGTTGCATGTAATGAACCATGATGATTTGCTATTCTTTACTAATACGGGGCGTGTCTTCATGCTTCCTGCTTACGAGTTGCCACAAGGAAGCCGTATTGCGAAGGGGCAAGCAATTGTTAACATGCTTCAGCTACAGCCAAACGAGCGTATAAATGCAATACTCAAGGCAGATCTTACAGATAAGAAATATCTTTTCCTCGTTACACGAAATGGAACAGTAAAGCGTACTGCTATTGATCAGTTTGGAAACATTCGTCGATCTGGACTTATCGCCCAGAAGATTTCATCTAATGACGAATTACGTTGGGTTGTGGCTACCAGTGGCACCAATGAGCTGTTTCTTGTTACTCAAAAAGGTAAGGCTATCCGTTTTAAGGAGGATGACGTTCGTCCCATGGGACGTAGTGCAGCAGGCGTGCGTGGAATTCGTCTTGCGCAGGGCGATTTTGTAGTCAAGGCAGCAGTGATTGTCGATCCAAAAATAAGCAAGTTGTTAGTAGTTATGGAGAACGGTCTGGGTAAGATGACTCCGGTTGAGCAATATCGCTTCCAGGGCCGTGGTGGTACAGGTGTGAAGGCTGCTCAGCTTACAGCGAAAACAGGAGACATTGTTGGAGGGTGTATGCTCACAGAAGGTGATGACGGTGATCTTATTTGTATTAGCAAACAAGGACAGACTATTCGTATGCGTTTGAGAGATATTCCATCCCTGGGTCGTGCTACACAAGGTGTTATTATCATGCGTATGAATGCGAAGGATAAAGTGGCAAGCATGAGTGTGATCATGGAAGATATGGAAGAGAAGGCAAAAGAAAAGCAGCAGGCTCTTTTAGAAGAAAAGGAAAACGTCAAGACTGCTTCGGTTAAAGTTGCTGTAGCTGTTGTCAAACCTGTAACTAAAAATAAAGAGCCAGTAAAAGCAAAAAAAGCATCCGCAAAGAAGGTTGCTCCCAAAAAGTCCTCCTCTTCTAAGTCAGGTAAAAAAACTGCAACTAAGAAATAGGCAAAAACTCAGAGTAAAATCCTGACATTTGCGATGATTTTTCTTGAAAAGGACGTTCTTCTCTGTAGAATCTTTCCGCTTATGAAGTCTGATATTCATCCACAGGTACATGCGAAAGCAAAAACAACGTGCACGACGTGTAATTCCGTTTTTGAGATCCCAAGTATTTCTGAGAGTCAGAAGGTGGAATCATGTAGAAATTGTCATCCAATCTATACAGGAAAGAAGCAAAAGGAGATGAAGGGAGGTCGCGTTGAGCGATTCCGCAAGAGGATGGCTGCAGGAAAGAAGAAGGACAAATAGGGGATAATAAAGCCATTAACTAGATAGCACTCATGCGTCAAGAGTGCTATAATTACATATATGAATGAGCGACAGAGCAAGTTACTGCAGTCGATCATTGATCAATTTATTACGACTGCCGTTCCGGTTGGTTCCAAAAGTCTCTTGGAGGCAGGGTATTTTCAATGTTCTTCTGCAACATTACGAAGTGGAATGAGTATTCTGGAAGATGAGGGATACTTGCAGCAGCCACATGTTTCTGCGGGGCGCGTGCCCACTGCAAAAGGATACAAAGTATACGTTCGGAACTACATGGAGCCTTCTAAGGCTGAAATGGAGGTACGAAAGCAGTTTCAGAGTTTGCGGGATCAATATTTTCAACGTAAAGATCAAGAGCGCGTCTATGAGGCAGTTGCTCTTCTTGCTCACATGACGCCGAACGTTGCTTTTGCGACAGTCCCACATAAAGATCGTGTTTATTATCTAGGTCTTGCCAATGTGCTTAAGCAGCCGGAGTTCCAGGCAGATCCTCTTCTTGCCAGTGGTGTGGCAGAGGTACTGGAGGGGCAGCTTGCTACTGTGATTGATACGCTCAAGATTGACGATAAAATTCGCTATTATATTGGCGATGAACATATCCTTTCCCAAATTCAAAGCTGTTCACTTATTGTTACTGAGTACCATGTGAATGGGCAGAAGGGCGTCATTGGCGTTCTTGGACCCATGCGCATGGATTATGCATACAATACTGTAACTCTTGATATGGTTTCTGATCTTCTCCGTTCAGGAGAGTAAAAATTATGAATCAAACACTCCTTCAGATACGTGCAGGCCAAGAGAATGAAGAAAGAGGTCCTCTGTATGCAGAGCCGGCTATTGCTGCGCTTCATTCCCTCAAGGGTGATGATAGGAATGTCAATTTGGAAATTGGAATGGCTGATTCAAAAATTTCATTTTTTGTAAGATCTACATCTCGTGCGGCGAAGTTAGCAGAAAGCCAACTCTATGCTCAGTATCCGGATATTGAGATCGATTACTTGCAGGAGGATCCGTTCCTTGCCAAGGAAGACGAGGAGGTTTTTTCCACTGACCTTGTACTAACTGATCCTGAGATTTTTCCAATAAAACGGCATCCACAATTTGATGACATGCTTACACGAGCAAATATGGATCCACTTGCAGGGATTACATCCACGCTCGCTCGATATGATGTACCAGGCATGCGTGGGCATATACAGATCAATATGCGCCCCATTGGAAAAGGATTTCGCAGAAGGTCACTTAGGTTTCTTCCTCTCTTGCAGAAGGGGTTTTCTGGTATGTCGACCAAATATGCTATGTTCTTTACTCGCATACAGCTTGCCCGTGGGTGGCGGCGTATTGTGTATTTCCCTATTACTATCCTCTTAGGAGGGTTTCGGGCATGGCCGGGGTTTAATAAGTTCGTTGGCAGTATGCCTTCCGGTAGCGGCTTTGCTCCTTCTTCCGATCCTGAAATAGAGGAGATGGAACGCGCAAGTGCACGTACGCATGATCGCGAAGATGCAGCTGGTGGTGCACAGGATAAGGTCAACAGATTGCTTTTTGTATGCAATGTTCGTCTGAGTGTCATTGCTCCAAAAGGGAAGCGGCAGGCTGCTTTACACAAACTAGATGAGATAGTTGGAAGCTTCCGGCAGTTTTCGCTTCCTCAAAGCAATTCCTTCAAGCCGCTTGCAACTAAGACACACGATCAAATTCCTTTGGGTATTAAGCGGCGTCCACATCTTCTTTCTGTTGAAGAGATTGCGACTATCTGGCATTTGCCGACTATTCTTGTACAGACCCCAAATATAGATTGGGTACTTTCGCGTAAGCTTGAGCCACCAAATAATCTACCAGTTTCTGGTATTACAGATCCTGAAGGAGAGCTTACAGAGCTTGGTGAAGCGGTCTTCCGCGGGTGTCGTTCTAAGTTTGGAATTCGCAAAGACGATCGCCGTCGTCATATATATATCATTGGTAAAACTGGTATGGGAAAATCAACATTGCTTGAAAATATGGTGTTTTCAGATATTCATAGCGGGAAAGGTGTTGGTGTTATCGATCCACATGGAGATTTGATAGATGCAATACTCCAGTTTATTCCCAAAGAGCGAAGCAATGATGTCATACTCTTTGATCCTTCTGATACAGGACATCCCATCTCATTTAATGTGTTGGATTGTCCAAATAAAGATCAGCGCTCTCTCACGGCATCTGGCATTATGAGTGTCTTTACCAAATTATGGCCGGATGTATGGAGCGGACGTATGGAACATATTCTACGTAATACACTTCTTGCACTTCTCGAATATGAGGGGTCCTCCATGCTTGGCATCATGCGAATATATGCGGACGATGTTTATCGCAAGAAAGTTGTTTCGCGCATTACAGATCCTATTGTGAAGAGTTTCTGGGAAGATGAGTATGCTTTATGGAGCGAAAAATACCGCACAGAAGCTGTTTCTGCTATTCAAAACAAGGTTGGTCAGCTTCTTTCCACACCCCTTATTCGCAATATTGTCGGGCAAGTAAAAAGCAAGCTCGATATCCGTCATGCTATGGATTCCGGAAAGATTATTCTTGTAAATTTGAGCAAAGGAAAACTCGGAGAAGATACTTCTGCCTTCATCGGTTCTATGCTCGTGACCAAGTTCCAAATTGATGCCATGAGTCGTGCAGATATAGAAGAGGAACAGCGTAAAGATTTCTTCCTCTACGTTGATGAGTTCCAGAACTTTGCGACGGAATCGTTTGCAACCATTCTTAGCGAGGCCAGAAAGTACCGCTTAAGTCTCACAATGGCGAATCAGTACGTATCTCAACTCCTCATAGGCGACAATAACACAGCGCTTCGTGATGCGGTATTTGGTAACGTTGGATCCCTTATCAGTTTTCAAGTTGGTTCTGATGATGCCGAGACGCTCAGTCTTCAATTTGAGGAATTGGCTACGGTTAAAGATATTCTTAGTCTTCCAAAATACCATGCATACGTTCGTCTGATGATTGATGGTATGCCAAGTAAGCCATTCTCCGTATCTACACTTCCGCCTCCGGAATATGAACAGGATGCAAAACGTATAGATGTACTTCGCCATCTTTCTCGTGAGCGGTATGCGGAGAAGAAAGAGATTGTAGAGGATAATATCAAGAAGTGGGCTGCAAGTAGTGCAGAGGGAAAGAAAGAGGCAGTGCAGCAAGGAAAAGCCAAAGAGAAAGAAGAAGAAGAACGTAAGCGGGCAAGAAAGAAAGGCATGAGCTTGGACGAGTATAGAAAGTGGAGAGACCGTGAGATGTGGATGAATGACTTCAATGCGCTTCGTAAGCGCAAGCTACTTGGCGAAGAGCTTTCAAAGGATGAAGAGACACAGGTGAAAGATCTGGAAAAGAAACTTAAAGATAGTGGAGGTGTTCCAGAAATCAGCAAAGGACTTCAAGAGCAGATTGATAAGAAGAAGGGGAAATAGAGTTCTTCAATTAGTAATTAGCTCTTTCTATGTTTTGCATAGAATGAATTTTTATTATATAAT
>SDBT01005357.1_pt1 | contig 21552 bp, 19 predicted proteins | sample 2277101 | NCBI WGS metagenome assembly SDBT01 (sample SAMN10404973, study PRJNA504765) | marine sediment metagenome | isolation source: marine sediment core GS10_PC15, 103 cmbsf | place: Arctic Ocean: Southern Knipovich Ridge | collected 2010
CGTTTCCGCCTCGAAGTTTATTAATCAACCCTGTACAGGAGAAAGTACAATGCAAACTCCCAATGGAGCACAGGTTGACCTCATAGGTGTACAGGATGGTCAGTTAAGGAGTACGGGCGACGTAGCAACACGTCTAATGCAATCCGGCTTCAACATTAACTCCCTTCGTACAAATGCGGTCCTCCGAAAAGATGAATGGTCGCAGCTTGATACGGCCCTCATCGAAGTAGCACGGAAGCGTCTTCCACTAGTGACCGCACTAGTAGGAGCTGGACTCACATTCAATATCGGTAACGGACTTGGCACAACCATCCTCGAGTGGGAACAGGTCAGTGACATGGAGCCGGCCGATGTTTCGATGAGTGGTGTGACCAGAGGCGAGCAAGATACTCTCGAGTACACACTCCAGAGCATGCCGCTTCCGATCATTCACAAGGACTTCACCATCAATATCCGGAAGCTTGAAGCTTCACGTACCCTCGGACAGCCTCTCGATACAGCACAAGCTGCACTCGCAGGACGTCTAGTAGCAGAGGCAACGGAAGAGATGGTTATCCTTGGACACGCTACGAGAGTGGGTACAGCCGAGATCTTCGGTCTGGACACAGTACCAAACTCTCAGGCAGTCACGATAACGGATCTGTGGGATACCACAACTGCGGCCGTTGATTATGTAGTTGATGTTCTGGCGGCTATCGCAGCGCTCGAGTCCGACTTCATGTACGGTCCGTACGCGCTGGTTATCAACTACACCACCAAGAACCGGATGCAGAACGATTACATCGCAACCGACATCACCGGCAAGACGATTATGGATCGTGTCCGTGATATCGATGGCATCTCGACAGTAATCGCATCCCACGATGTCGCAGCGAATACGGCCTACGTATTCCAGATGACTAGTGACGTGATCGACGAAGTCATTGGCCTCCAACCAACTACTGTCCAGTGGGAAACCCAAGGCGGTATGCAAATGCACTTCAAGGTCATGTCCATCATGATCCCACGGCTAAGGTTTACCAGGACGTTACAGTCTGGCGTCGCGGTTATCTCGTAAGAGATATCCTAACCACTAAGTATTCCCCTCCTTGTGAGGGGATGCTTTTTGACAATAAGAGGACTTACACATGACAAAGGCAAAGGCAAAGGCAAAGAAAGAAAAGCTCGTTACACGAGTTGTAGTAGGCCCCAAAGGGATTTGGATCCCTGATGGTGAGGGTCATGGCGGTAGGCGTCTCGCAGGGATTGGCGAAACAATCAAGCTCACTGCCAAATCCGCAAAGGCATTCTCTCGTTATCTCGAAGCCCCCAACGTAGCAAAAGCTAAGGCAGCCGCTAAGGTTGCCGAAGATGCTGCTGCTGACGATGAAGGCGAAGAGGAAGAAGAGGAAGAAGTAGAAACGGAAGCAGCAGAGAAAGTAGCGGAGGGCGGCGTAGATTAGCCGTAAGATGAATGGCCGCGAGGACTAACGCAGCAGCAGTTAAGGAAGTTGTGACGACAGACATAGCAGATGATGTCGTCACAACTAACTTTATCGACACAGCTAACCTGTTCGTTACTACTCATCTCGTTCCTGCCGCAGGGCATGCAGATCCAATGCTCCAGAAGATCGAGCTCTATCTCGCGGCACACTTCGTAGCACTAACTGAAGAACAGGGTGGTATCACTCGGTCCAAACTTGGTGATGCCGACGAGTCCTTTGCAAACGTATACGAAGGTGGCCTTAAATCCACCCGTTTCGGTTTGCAAGCACTTGCTCTCGACAGCAGCGGGATTCTCAATGCGGTAGCCAACACTATGCTCAAGGCCGAGTTTAGGGTCGTCTGATGAGTCTCACAAGACACATGCACGATGACGTAACACACTGGCCTATTGGTGGGTCCGACGGATTCGGCGGCTTCACATTTGGTACGGCCGTTAAGTTCAAGGCTCGTTGGGAAGACAAGAACGAGCTCTTCATCGACCTAAACGGTGAGCAGGACACATCAAGGGCTTTCGTATACACTCCAAGTCAGATCCCTGTCGGGGATTACTTGGCACTTGGTGACTTCGTAGCCACTAGCGATCCTACTACCATAGAGGGCCCCTTTAGAGTCCGAGCATCTAATAGGTCTACGGACCTTGCTGGACTGCGTAGCATCCAGAAGGCGATACTCTGATGCCTTCTTCTCTTGGCTTACAGGTTGGGCGTCAGCGAGTTACAGTCGCTACGTTACCATCTGAGGCGGGCTACGTACGTAGTATTCGTGCCCAGATGGATGCCATTAGGCAGAACATGCTCAAGGTGATTGAAGCCGTCCAGGGTGCTACACCTGAAGCTATTCGCTTTGGACTACAACCGATATTCGAGGAATCCCAACGTCTCGTGCCAGTAGATACTGGGCGTCTCAAACGTTCAGGCTATGTGCAAGTGCGGACCGAATCGCGTAGTGGGCGGGTCCGTGCTGAGATAGGTTACGGACTAGCAGGGAAGCCCCGCTACGCAGGATTCGTACACGAGATGGTTCATATTCGTCACGCAGCACCAACACAAGCTAAGTTCTTAGAGGCTGCCGTGAACAGCAAGCTCGGCGACTTCGGTAGACGCGTAGTACTTCATATGCAACGCCAAACGGGTCTGGGCAAGTAGTATGGCCGAGAATCCTCCTAGCGTCGAATTCAAGAACATGCTGACTGCACACGTCGGTACTTCTGGTTGGCAGCTCGAAATTAGCACACTACCAGATACTCCGGATGATGTAATCATGATCTCGGATACCGGAGGTATCGAGCCGAATCCTAAATGGCTTCTTGACTTTCCTACGGTACAGGTAATGATCCGTGGGAGTGCTAACAAATATATTGACACATTTCGTGAAGCCAAGGCAGTTAAGGATATTATCCTTGGCATCGCTTCGTTTACTTCTGCCGATGGTGATCGATGGGTGAGCCTCACACAAAACGGGGACATGGCATTTATCGGGCGTGATGATGGTATGCGTCCTCTATTCTCAATTAACTTCGCCATTATTCTTGAGCCGCAAGTACCTGCGGCCGGTAGTAATAGGCTTGCTTTGTAAGGAGATAGTACGATGGCAAAACTGATAAGCATATCCAACGATGCAAAAGTCACTTGGGAGGATCTCCCAGGTTCACAGGGTGCCTTCAGCTCGGATGCTGAGGCAGTTGATGACACGATCCTAGGACAGACATTCTCTTCTACGGACATAGGTCTCGTAGGTTGGAGTGTGTCCTCAGACGGCATCTTTAAGGGATTCTCAGGTTACTTAGCGGAGATCAAGAAGGTCGGTACTGCTACGAGCTTCACCGGTGAAGCGATGACTCTAGTCGCTGGCAAGACGTACCAGATCGACGACAGCACAAAAGAGATCTGGGATCGTAGCGAAGCTACAATGGATATCCTTGATGCAGCATCTCCAGTGGCAGCTGTGGACATCCTGAATATCGATTACCTGTTTGGGCGCGTGACTTTTGTTGCGGGCTACTCAGTAACCGCTCCTGTTACCGCTACTGGTAAGTCATTCCCAACGGCTGCGATTGGCAAGGCCAATTCGTATTCGATGACGATGACTGCGGAAGCGATCGATGAGACGGACTTCACTACAGCTCAGGGCAACTCGGGTACCAAGATCTTCACTCCGGGGCTCCGTACTGTAGCACTCGAGCTTGGTGGTATCTTCGATTCATCCGAGAACGCCAAAGACGACCTGAAGAACCGCTTAGAGGTCATCATCGAAGTGGATCCTGCAGGTGACGGGTCGTCCATCGCTCGAGGGTTCTTCAAGCTAGTTACTACTGGCCAATCAGGAGCAGTAGGAGCGCTGGAAGAGGAAACTCTGAACTTCGCACTCACGGTGCCTGATGAAACGACTAACCCGATCATTGAGTTCCCATTCAGCTGGCAGCATACAGCTACTACATTGAACCTGGCTATTCAGTTCGCACTGACTTCCTGGCTCGATGAGCTGAACACATATGATGTTCGATATCTCCCTACAGGAGTTGAAGGAGCTTCACCACTAGATGGGATTGAGGGTGACATGATTGTTACGGACATCTCGCTCAGCGGGGGATTGAACAATATGAACGTATTCCAGATAGAACTCATGGGCACCGGAGCATTTATAGAGGTCTAAATCATGGCTAGTTAATCACACACGCACGACAACAAAGGCAAACTGATATGAGCAAGAAAGCAGATGTAGTAGAAGTAGGAGCAGTGCCGCAACTGACTCGTGATGAGTTACGGGCGGCGCTGCTTGGTAATGCACCAAAGCCGGATTCGACGATCATCCCGATGTTCGGTGTTGACTTGGAACTGAGACAACCTAGTCTAGGTGCTATTCTAAGGGCACGTGATGAAGGCGATGATGCCACTCGTGCAATAGATATGATCATCGAGTACGCATACGTACCAGGAACGGATGAGCATGTCTTCGAAGACACCGACCGTGATATGATTAAGAACTGGCCATTTGGCAAGGATCTTACACGCCTGAATGCCGCCATTGCGGAACTCACAGGTGTTGATATTGATATTGCAGTGGAGGAGATTAAGTCTGACCCTTTAGACGGTTAATCGTAGAGTATGCTGACCGGCATCACATGTATTTGCACGAAGTGATGGAACGCGCTACGATAGGAGATCTGGCATCCATGGTTGCATTAGGGATTATCAGATCGGAGGACGAAGAACAGCAGGCGTCGATGGCTAGAACCAAAGCAGCGGCGCACGCAGCTCGGTAGGGATACTATGGCTCAAGGTTTGAACATAGGCACGGTCAATTTCGGCATAGAGGCCAATACTAAAGAGCTTAAGAAGGCCTTTAAGGATATAGACAAGCTGCGCCAGCGAGTCATTCGACTCGCCAGGTCACAGACTGACGCCGCGAAAAAGACTGGAGCAGCACTCCACAAGCAAGAGCTCGCCACCAGACGAACCTCCCGGGCATTTATTGAGCTTCGTAAGAAAATGGTGGCCTCTAAGGCTCCCAAGGAATCCATAACGGAGCTTGAAAGAGCCTTCGAGCGCTTGACACTGGAAATGACTTCTGGTAAGATCACGGTCGAGCAATATGGCCGGGCCATGCAGACGTTCCAAGATAAGATGGCCAAGGTCAACGGGGAGTTCTCCAAGTTCAAAGCAAAGAAGGCCGCCAGTGAAGCTGGTCAGTTTACCGAGGCGCTACGTAACCTAGAATCATCAGCTGTGCTGGCAGTCGGTCCACTGTCGGGTATAGGCGCTCGAATCAGATCGTTGGGAGCCATCGCATCTCGGTCAGGCGCCTTCATGGTAGGGATGTTCGCTGGCGTCACCGCATTAAGTGTGGGGCTCTTCAAACTTTCCTCTAGTGCACTTAATGCGGGAAGAGTATTTGAAGCCTCAATGGCTCGGTTCAAGGCAGCCTCAGGTAGTATAGAGATAGCCGGTAAGAACATGGCCTTCGTTGTCCAGACAGCACTTAAGCTCGGGCTGCGAATCGATACAAGCGCTAGAGCATTCTCGAGACTAGCAGCGTCCGCGGCTGGTACAGCACTAGAAGGTGAGGGAGCACGTAAAGTCTTCCTTGCAGTCTCAAAGGCGGCAGCGGCTCTACGATTAGATGGGCAGGAAGTAGAAGGTACCTTCCGAGCGATTGAACAGATGATGTCTAAGGGCTCAGTCCAAGCGGAGGAGCTCAGAGGCCAGTTAGGTGAGCGTCTCCCAGGTGCCTTTAGGATAGCAGCAGAAGCCATGGGAGTCTCGACGTCTGAGTTAGGCAAGATGTTGAAGGCTGGCGAAGTACTAGCAGAAGACTTCCTACCTAAATTAGCCGACGCTTTGGAGTCAACATTCGGAGACGCTGCCGAGGATAATATCAACAGCTTTACTGGCTCCATGGCGAACTTGGCTAACCAGTCCCTCCTCTTTGGCAAAGCATTCGATGACCTCACTGGGATCACGGATAAAGTTGTTGCAGCCATCCAAACCTTAGCGGGCGGTATTGAGTTCCTCCGAAAGAACCTAGTCAATATGGTTTCGGCACTTACTGCCGCAGGTGCTGGTTTGGCATTCATAGCTAGGGCACAAGTAGCCACGGGAATCATATTCATAGCTAACGCTATCGGGAAGGCCACTCAAGCCACAGTTTTGTGGACTATTGCGCTCTTCAATAACCCCGTAACTGGGTTTGCGGCGAGACTCTCAAAGGCGGCACAAGTACTAGCAGTGATGACAGCAGCATTCTTCGGCATGAAGATTGCCCTCGGGGATACAGGAGAGGAGCTTGATGAGCTCAATGCCGAGCTCGACAAGTTGGGAGAAGGACAGGGAATCAACGCAGCTAAGAACCTGGGTTCAGCATTTGATACCTTAACCAAGTCCATTGATGCCGCAATAGCGGAAGCAAAAGTTGCACGGCAAGTTCTTGCATCCATGGGACAGAATACTGCGAAAGATATCGAGCTATTGACCTTAGAATTTGAGACACTAGCCACTGTTGAAGGATTAGCTGAGGATCAACTTAATGGGCTCCTTGGCAAGTTGATATCTATAGGTTCTGGTCCAATAGCGGACAATGTCGAAGGGATTGCAAAGGCATTCTTTAATGTCATGGCAAGTGCTGTGCTAGCTCAGGAGGAATTAGCACGATTTGCATCTGACGAATCCCTCATAAAAGGTATGAACCAAACCTTAGAGGATCTGGATAATCGTTTCAAGGCTATGGCAGGTGGATTAGGAGACCTAGCGTTCTTTGATCGCGTCATACAGAAGGAAATAGATCTCAGACGCGCATTCGAAGGATCCAATATACCACTCGCGGAACAAACAGAACTCATCTTCAACCACCTTCGCGCGCTTGGTCGCAATTTTCACGCCCAGGAGGCGTTGAACAAGGCGAAGAAGGAGCAAGAAGCGGCGGACAAGGCAGCAGAGCAAGCTCTGAAGAAGTTCAATGCGGGGATTATAAAGACTACTGAGATGATTGACTTGCTCCGTGCAAGGAACGCAGCGCTCGCCGAAGGGCCAGATTCCTTCGAAGTCTTCACAAAGGTCACGGAAAAAGTCCTGAAGCTCGAGATCCAATTAAAGAAGATCTCGAAGAATCAACTCCTGATCAACGAGCTCACTCGCCAATACCGGGTAGAGCTCGAACGGACCTTACAGATAACTCAGGACAATAAGTTCAATGCAAGTCTCATAAAGGCGGCTGATACACTTGAGTTGTTGCGCCTTCGTGTCGCAGCACTTGACAGTGGCCCTGGATCGTTCGAGACTTTCACCAAGGTCACGGTGAAAGTCCTGAAGTACAAGGAAGGACTTAAGGAGATAGCTGACAACCAGGCTTTGGTCAACGAGCTTACCCGACAATACCAGGCGTTGCTAGAGAAGCAGGCTCAATTAATACAACGCGGTAAGATAAATGAGACTTTCGCCGAGCTCATTAAGACGGTAAAAGAACTCAAGGATAGAACCCAAGCACTCCGTGATGGCACAATCGATACCTACGAATCCATCACGATTAAGGTCGATGCGTTTAGGGACTCCTTAGAGAAAGTAACAAAGATACAGTTCCTGCTCAATTGGGCCACTAACAGATATAAGGAACTGCTCGAGGAGCAAGTAGCAGTACAAGATGAAATTTCCAAGAAGAAGTTCCTGAAGGGTGTAGCAGAGGAGATAGAGGATCTAAACAATCGGTTCGCTGCTATGCAGAGTGGTCTAGAGCATCTAGAGTTCTTTGATGCCATCATACAGAAGCAAGTAGATTTACGTAGGGTACTCGCAGAACGGAATATCGTTGGCGAAGAGGCGGAGGCACTCATAGCGAGAATCATTGCGTTGGAGATCCGCAATAGAGACACACTAAAGGCACTGACTGATGCGCAGAGGGATGCAACAGAAGCTGATCGACTGGCGGAGGCGGCGAAGAGGCGATTCGCTACAGCTACCCAGTCTGCTGCGGACAAGATTGCCATCCTACGTGAGAGACTCGTGGAGATGGCAAAAGGACCAGACTCGTTCGAGGCGTTCACCAAGGTTACGCAAAAGGTTATGGAGATGCGTGACCAGCTAGAGAAAGCTGCGGGCGAGAACCCTACCGCAGAGAAGCAGAAGGAGATAAATGCGAAAGTCGACGAATATCGGGAACTGCTCGAGGCACAATTGAAGCTGACGGATCGATTAGCGCGGGCACATCAACAGATGGCGGCGGCTATTACTAATGGACTTGAGAATATCCTCGTTCAAGGCGGTTCCGTTACAGATATGCTACATGACCTTGCGAAGGAACTTCTTAGAGTAGCACTCAGAGCATTGTTTCTCGACAAACTCCAAGCAAACCTCGCTGCTATCTTCGGAGGCGGAATCGCCCCTAGTATTCTACCCTCCCCTGGAGGAGGCGGTGGAGGGGGTACCTCTACTGTGGGACTTGCCCATGGTGGCTCCTTTACGGTTGGAGGTACGGGCTCCAAAGACAGACCCGTAACCTTCCTTGGAAGGCCTGGTGAAATCGTGAATGTCCAAACACCTGGTGGAAAGAGTCAACCTGGTGGCGGAGGTGGGGCCGCCGTGGTGATCAACCAGACTAATAACTTCGAGGGTGGTGGGCTTGCTGATCCAGCCATATTGATCCCACTTATGGAAGAAAACAACCGCAAGCTTAAAGGCGAGATCGTTGATGGCTTTCGGAGAGGTAGCTTCGGATGAGTAACTTTGACCTCACACAAATACCTAGTACATTGTCAATGCAGCTAGTTGCTAATACAGCACTGTATCCATCCCCACTTGTAGCATCGGCACAGACATTGGATCGTGGTGGTTTGAAATGGCAGGCCGTGTATAACTACACGAACATTAGTGCTGCGAAACGTGCCACGTTAATGGGATTGCTAGCGAGGCTCCGTGGGCAAGCACATCGTCTACGCGTTCCTATATATGACAATCCCATCCGTGGCCTCTATGGCGGTACTCCTCTGGTTGATGGTGCCTCACAAACAGGGTCCACTGTAGCAATAGACGGGTGCTCGAATAATATCACTAACTGGATCCGTGCAGGGGACTACTTCTCCATGATCGTAAATGGGGAGCACGAACTAAAGATGTGCACCGTAGATGCCTCTAGTAACGGCTCAGGGCAGATTGCCACACTTGATTTCGAGCCGCGTCTACGGGCTAGCCCTGCGAACGATGCAGTGATCTTCGTTGAAGACGGTACCCTCCAAAAGCCCGAAGGGATCTTCGTTATGGGTGGGTCTACTGTTGGCTGGTCATCACGTCCGTTCCAGACAACCTCGGAATTAAGTCAGATCGTACTTAACCTAATGGAAGATGTCTTCGCAACACAATGACAAGCAAACGCACTATATCAGCAACTAACGAGACTGCGACCCTTCAGAAGGTCCTTAAGCTCGTGTACTTCGTACGCATGGATTTCGCCGCAGGTGTGAAACGAATGCATACTGAGATCGGGCCGACCACAGCGACGCATCCAGTACATGGTGCTGAATTATACTTAGGAATTGGGGACTTTGGTGGATTGGGTGGCGCTGTAGTTGAGAGTGTTTCAGGCGCTCCACAGGCCATTCGATTGAACCTTACTGGAGTCAAAGCCTCCCTAATATCGGATACGCTTACGGATGACTACTATCGTCGGGACATAGATATCATGTTAGGGCTCGAGGATGCTGCAGGAGACCTCGAGGATGACCCAGAGATCCTCTTTTCAGGCTTCATGGACAAGGTGGATGTCGCACTTAATGAAGGCATGGGTCAGATGTCTATGACGTGTGAGTCTCGAGGTACCAACCTACTCCGCTCCAGCGATCATAGGTTTACGGACGAAGATAAACAAGCTGAATTGGCGGGTGATCTTATAGCGGAGTACGTCCACCGGATGATCGATCTCCAGTTGGTATGGGGTGAGAAGGAAATTCTTGGAGTACCACCTGGTGGTGGTGAGCCTCCTCCCGATCCTCCTGGTCCCTTCCCTATTCGTTGATGAACACTCCAGCCTTACAGGATTACTTCGAACGCGTAGCTAGACTACCCCAACGTTTTGGTGTGTATGACTGTTGCACGTTCATCGTTGAGAGCCTACTGATAGGGTGGGATCGTGATTACAGAGATTCCCTAGGATACTTTGATCGCCGCACTGCAGTCGCACGTCTGAGAGCAGCTGGAGGACTTCGTGCAGCATTTGAAGATGCACTTGGGGCAGGAGGTTATATCTCAGACGGGCCTCCTGGAAGCGTAGCATGGTTTGGTGACTTCGGTCAGAAGAGTGTTGGGCTCGTATTAGAGGATAAGATCCTAGTTAAGGGGCACAAGGTCATACATAGGTTTATCATGGAAGACTATCGCACTGGATGGAGGACTGACTAGTGGGTCCATTCTTTGCCGGACTTGGCAAGTTCATTGCGGCCATCTTTGTTGGTGCTAAAGCTGCAGGGGTCGCAGAAATAACGGCGGGATACGTCCTAGCTGTTAACCTGGCACGTATCGGGCTGCTAGCAGTTATAGCTAAGCTAACTGCACCCAAGTTAGACTTGACTAGGCAGGCGAATTCCAAGAAGCTTACGATCAATGATTCCATTGCGCCACAGAAGTTTATCTATGGCGAGGATATGGTCTCCGGCCCTCTCTTGTTTGCGAATGTAGCCGGCATCCAGAATAGGGATCTGTATTTCCTCGTAGCCCTCGTAGGGCACGAGTGTGATTCATTCACCAAGTATCGGATTGACGACGTAAACGTCCAAGTCGGACAATTATCAGGGGCAGAGGATGGAGATGTAACAGGCGGTGTGTTTAGTGGTGTCGCGCGCGTGGATCGTCGCCTGGGTACTAGTACCCAAGTAGTGATCCCCAGCCTCACCTCGGTGTTCGGGTCGGAATTCAACTCCGCACATACGGGACGTGGCTGGGCCTACATGCTCTGGGAATTTAATATCATTCTGGGATCCGAAGACGTATTCAAGAGACAACCCAGGAACTTACGTGCAGTCATCAAAGGTAAGATAGTCTACGATCCGCGTCTTGATACTGGAGGTGCGGGTGACGACCCAACTAATGCAGCATTCGCAGCGTGGTCTGATAACCCTGCGCTGTGTCTAGCTGACTTCATCCGAGACGACAAGTTCGGGATGAAAGAGGAAGACGATCGTATTGATTGGGATATGGTCGAGACTGCTGCGGACATTTGTGATGAGCTCGTAGCTATTCCTACTGCGGCTACACAGAAGCGTTATACCTGCAATGCGACTTTCCTTTCTACGCAACGCCGCAGTGAGGTGCGCGATGAACTCTTAGGATCCATGATGGGTCGTATGGTCTTCTCACAGGGTTTGTGGAAGATGTGGGCAGGCGCAGCAGTAACAGCAGATGTCACGCTGACAGAAGCCAACCTCGCTGGTGGGATCCAGATGCAGGTAAGTACACCCTCTCAAGAGCGTTACAATAGAGTTCGGGGCAAGTACATTAATGCCAACAAAGATTACACAGCCACGACGTATCCTGAAGCGCGCAGCTCGACATTCGTCACAGAGGACGGGGGTGAAGTTAGAGAGCAAGTAGCGGACTTTACGTCCACGAACAATGACTTCGAAGCCCAGAGGAAGGCAATTATTACTCTGCGGCAGTCCCGCAATCAGAGAGTTGTAGTCTTCCAGGGCAATTATAGTTGCTTCCGTATTCAAGCAGGTTCTACAGTAGATCTGGACATCGCCGAGTACGGGTTCGCAGGAGAGAAGTTCTTCGTCACGCAGTGGTCTCTTACCCAAGACGGCGTTGAGCTAACTCTTGTTGAGGAAGTAGATTCAGTATGGACCGCTCCAATAGAGGGCGATTATACGGTTCGTACAGCCACAGGAACGCTCGTCTTCGGCGACACAGGTGTCCCAGCGCCTACAAGTCTGACGGCCACAGGCAAACGCGATGGTGTACTTGCTCAGTGGGTCAAGCCACCAAAGGGAACCTACGACTATTTTGAGGTTCATGCATCGGACACTAATGTACGTGGTGATGCTATTATCATTGCCGAAACAAAGGCTAAACGATGGAAAGAGTTTATAATCGAGCAAGAGCGCCGCACTCGCTACTACTGGGTCCGTTCAGTCAATAAATTTGGTCAGGTTAGTGACTTCGAACCTGACCTGACTACTACTACTGCGTCTGCGGAGCCCACAGATCCTATTCGATCGTGGATGGCCGATTCTGAGTTCGACCTAACTGACGTAACTCCACCCAGCGAGTACTGGGATATTGATGAAAATCAGGGTGCCTCCCCAGTACAGACGGGTAGTATACTTCTTAATGTCGGTGGAGGCTTGGACGGTAGTAATGCAATGGACTTCAAGCCATCGAATGGCTTCCTTAGCTCCTTCCTCATGACGTCAACGAAGTTCCAACGCGCTAACAACCAGCCGTCGCTATGGTACTTGTCATTTAGGTATCAAACGATTGGCTCGGCTGACTCCGATGACCATGAACAATTTCGGTTCTCAGCCAGGTACTATTGGAATGGAATTCATGGTACCTCTTCATTTTCTACCACCGTAGACATCCCCCGAAGCTCAGACTGGAGAGACTTCGACATAGTTGTCACGGGGGCCCAGTCGAACGATAGATCCCTGGAGAAGATTGAGTTCTCCTTTGGACAGAGATTCCCTGTTGCGGCGACATCGACCCTCGATACATTAAGCATTGATTTCATGTACGTCGAACGCGCATCTGGACCCTTCGGTAACATAGACGACGCGAGCAGTGGCAAAGCAGCGGGTGCGGTACCTAAGGCGTTGTCCGGTGATTCTGGAAAGTTCCTGCAAGGAGATGGGACGTGGCAAACTCCTGCTGGATCAGGAAATGTTAGCAACGTCGGTACACCTGTCGACAACGAGATAGCTGTCTGGAAAACTGCAACTACAATAGAGGGTGACCCTAGTTTAACTTGGAATGGCACTAATCAACTTAAGATCGAATCCGCGCTGCCGCAGATCCATATGTTTGAGGATGATCAGGCTGCTGATGAGGGTCGCTGGAGATTTTCAGTTACTGGTTCTACATTTAGGATGGCGGCGCGAAGTGATGACAATACTACAGGTAATACTGTTTTTGACATACTTAGAACAGGAAATGCAATAGATGAAGCCAGGTGGTTACCGCCTCTCTTTACACTCGCAAGTAACACTCCCAGACTAATGTTTGAGGAGTTAGACCAAGCGCTCGACGAGAAGAAATGGCGCTTCCAGGGTGTTGGTAGTAACTTCGCCTTAGCCGCTCGGGATGATGCTGACGCTGCAGGCGTCAATGTCTTTACTGTAAACCGGGGTACTGGTACTGCTATTGATAATATGACTATCAGTGTCCCTCTTCTTGCTACCTCATACGATGGCGTCCTAGCAGCAGACTTAGTAGATAAAGGTGCTACTGAAACAATTACTGGTGCATGGACATTACCAGTTGCTAGTATTACAGCCCATGAGGCTGCGCTAACTATCCTCGAGACCCAGATTACTGACGGCTCCTTGTTAGCACGGCTAGCTGCTGCTGAAACCATAGCAGGTGTATGGACCTTCAGCGATGTGCTCATTACACAGGCCAGTGATACAGCAGCTGCCAGCATTAGACTACCTCATGGGGCAGCCCCTACTTCCCCGGTAAATGGCGATCTATGGACTACTACGGGGTCAATGTTCGTACGTATTAACGGTGTAACACAAGATGTCCTCGCAGGATCTGTACCAACACTCATTACGGTAGCCGATGAATCTGCCGATACTACGTGCTTCCCAGCCTTCTTTACAGCCGCCACTGGTGATCTCGGACCTAAGACAGGAACCAACCTTATATTCGATTCGTCCACAGGGGATCTAATAGCTACTCTCTTTGCGGGCATAGCGAATGCTGACCTAGTTGACAAAGGAGATACAGAAACTATAACTGGTGCTTGGACACTACCTGTTGCTAGTATCACTGCACATGAAGCAGCGCTGACGATCACGGAAGGTCAGATAACCGATGGCTCGATACTGGCTAGGGTTGGAGCGGCTGAGAATATAACAGCTATCTGGACATTCAATGCTGGGCTGGATCTATCCGATGGTGATAACTTGCGCTTTGGTACTGGCAATGATGTGGTTATAGATTTCACTGGTACAAACTTTGTCATGGTCGGTAGTGGGGATTGGAATATCACTGGCTTCGGTTCAATCAATGCAGGGACTGTAGATGCAGACTTCGATGCTATAACCGCGACATCATACGAAGGTATCCTTGCGGCTAACATGGTTGACGCAACGGGCGCTTTCCATGATGGGTTCTCCGACTTCCTAGCAGCAGAGCATGTTGACTGGGCAGCTGGTGGAGCGGGTACGATCCACACCGACAATTACATTGAGAATGCCACTCACACTGGTCAGGTTACTGGTGCGACTGCATTAACATTGGTAGTTGCCGCGATTACGGGGCAGACCGACATAGGAGCTAACTTAGTCGGTACTGACGAGATCATAGTAAGTGATGGGGGTGTTATCCGACGTGCTGACATCAGCAGGTTTAATAACTACTTCGATGCGAACCTGAACTTCACCAATAATGCAGGAACCGTAACTTCGATAGGTATTACGCCCGGTGCATTGATAGATGTCTCAGGCTCCCCTGTAACTGTGTCGGGGAATATTACTGTAGATGTGGATCTGTCCGAACTTACGGATATGACAGCAGCTGCATTAACTACCGACGAAATGGTCCTGTTAGATGCGGGGCTACAAAGGCGTAAGGCATTTAGTGAGATCAACCTGAGTATCTTCAATGATGACCTCGGACACGTTGAGAACGTAACTCATACAGGCGAAGTGACCGGAGCAACCACGCTCACTATTGCTGCAGATGCCGTGACATATGCCAAGATGCAGAACGTCGTAGCCGATGAACGGTTGCTTGGCAATGTATCAGGTGCAGGTGGGATTGTCGCTGAGTTGACTCAAGCTCAAGTCATTACGTTCTTAGGTATTGAGGCAGGAGCTACTGCGGATCAAACATCTATAGTAGGCATCACGGGAACAAAAGCTCAGTTTGATACGGCTGTAACCGATGGTAATATAGCTTATGTAGGTGGGGCTTTCCACGATGGGTTCTCGGACTTTGTTGCTAATGAGCACTTAGACTGGACTGCGGACCAGGGAGCTAGTAATATCCACGTCAATAACATTACCTCGGTCGTGGCGGGGGTAGTTACTGCGCATGAAGCTGCACTAACGATCCTAGAGACCCAGATAACCGATGGCGCTCTATTTGGACGACTTGCTGCAACTGAGACAGTAGTGGGCTTATGGACGTTCCAAGCTGGGTTAAACCTTGGTGATAATGACGAGGTTCGATTCGGTGATGCTCAAGACATCACAATGGAGTGGACAGGCACAGCCTTTGATATTAGAGGAGCCACTAATAGTCAACAGTGGAATCTATTTGATGGCCCGTTTATCCGGATTTGGGATGATGGCAATACGGATTGGGTCGAGTTTAGTCATAGCGGCACTGACTTCACTATTACCGGCTTCCAGACTACCGACATCGATATCACAGGTTTTACGTCCATTAAAGCCACTGGCGTGGATGCTGCTTTCAAAGATATAACAGGAGCGACCTTTGCGACGATCGCTGCCAATGACTTAGTAGACAAGTCCGCTGTAGAGACGATAGCTGGTGTATGGACGCATAGCGCCCTACTGATAACCGACGCTACCGACGCTACCGCAGCTGGACTTAGACTGCCTCACGGTACGGCCCCAACGTCACCAATTAATGGCGACCTCTGGACCACTACGACCAGCATATTTGCCCGGATAAACGGAGTCACGCAGGATCTTCAAGTTGCTGGTGGCACACCTACGCTCATCACAGTAGCCGACGAGAGTTCGGATACGACTTGTTTCCCTGCATTCTTTACAGCACAAACTGGCGACCTGGGACCTAAGACAGCTGGTGGCATGACGTTCAACTCTGCCACCGACGATTTTAATTCGACCCTGATTGCTGGGATCGCCAACGCCAACCTACTAGACAAGGCAGCAGCAGAGACCGTATCGGCTTCTTGGATATTCTCTGCTGCGACAGCACTTAAAATATCAAACGGAACACCTCGAATCCTGTATGAGGAAACGGATGGGGGTACTGACGCGAAGCTGTGGGATCTACGGTGTGCGTCGGAGACATTCAAGCTCAGAACTAGAACAGACGCCGATGACACAGGTAATGACTATTTCACGGCCCAAAGGGTTGGTACAACAGCATCCCGTTTTGTAATTAACGCACCCGTCCAACTATCACCGGAGAACACCAAATATAGAGCAGGACCTGCCTCACGGTCCTCTAACACGCTTTCCGACGATGGTACCCTAGCGGGGTGGGTGCTGGATGCAGATTCTTGCTATAAAGTCGCGGGCTATCTCAAGGTCAATTCCGACGATGGAGTACCTGACTTCAAGTGTGATTTCCAGACATCCCAGACGCCGATAACCAGCCTGCTTACTTTTACATCGATAACGTCTACCGCGGCGGCTATCAATGATACGCTGCAATTCGACGCTACGATGAATATTGCAACAGGTACTGCGGGTAGAGGCATTCATATTATAGGCCTTATTGATACACACGCAACTCTCGCGACAACGGTAGATTTTCGTTGGGCCTGTCAGGATGGAGGTGCTGAGGAGACAACTCTAGGCGCCTCTTCTTGGATTACATTCATGCGACTAGGAGCTTCATAAATTAGGAGTAGAACATGCCAGACATTACATTAACAATATCCACTGCAAATGCTACGCGGCTGTCCATTGCCGTACAAGAACAGGATGAACTACCTGCACCAGCGACTGCACCAGAAGTTAAGTCCTTCATTGTTAGGCACCTTAAGGGTGTAGTTAACCAGTCGGAGAGGCGCCTAGCACAACAGGCACTTCCACCACCAGACGACTTCCCCGTAACATAACACACGTGCATAACGCACATTGACAGAGGTAAACGACATGAGCACACCAGCAGAACAGCTACAAGCAGCACAGGATCAACAACGGTTAGGACGCGCAGTTCAAGGAGGCATGCAAATGCTCCTTGATGAACACGTAACGGCCCCTATTAAGTATGCCGATGGTATATCGGACCTTAAGTGGTTGCTACGTAAGATCCTAGCCGGAGACTACGGCATCGACATGGACCCCAAAGCTACCCAGAAGCGGGCAGCAGAGGACGCCCCACAGCCCGCACTGAGTGCAGGAAATAGTGAGGACTTTAGTGAACGTGATCTTTAATAGCCACAGAGGAGCGGAGTATCTGGTAGATTCCAATTAGACGAGAATAAGGTGGAACCTGGGTGACTGGGGGTCTAAAGCAGCCTTAAGGTTGCACTTTGCGTCCTGTTTGCCTTTGTCAGTAGCTTCCTCACCTTAGGGTGGGGGAGTGTGTGTCAAAGTGCGATTGAGGAGGAACGCTAAGGACTTCCGGTCACCCTTTTCCGCTAACTGCGAGGGACCTCAGTCAACTACGAGGGACCTTAGTTCTCTGTCCAGACGCATTTTCTTTTCTTGCTTACAGCTTGGGCACCCACTATCTGTATGAAACGGTGCCGAATGGCCCTCTTTTAAGCACCAACTCACCGTGAACTCCGGCCAGTACTCTTCTCTGACAGCCATCTTGATCAGCCTTTACGATAGATCAGGAATTTAGTTGCGAAGCCTGAGTCTGTAGCGCGGATCCCTTCAGGATTGATCTCATTGAACTTATCAGTAGGTTTGATACGCCAACCAATCTTCACGACCATGTGACGCTTATCGTTCCATAAGTGCACGAACTTAAAGCCAGCTTGAAGCCCCTGCCAACAGAGGTACCATACAGTCTGAGGTTTGGACGCTGTCTTGAGACGCATGGACCATGGTGCATAGTAAGTGTAGATATAAGGCGTGACATATCTTACTTTGTCGGCATCGATGTCTAGATCGAGCCACTCAAAGGACCGTAGCCCATTGGCCGGATTGCGAATCGCGTGGTACCTAAAGAAGGCCCAGAACTTAGTGCCCTTGGCTTCGACCCACCATTCGGGCATGCTATGGACGTGGCTTTGTGGACCACCTTCCCAGTCTTCGGGATTGGACCATGGACGAGTCCAACTAGGCAGATTCCGATATGGAGTGCGTCTGTAGCGCCACATTATAGGGATAGCAACCCAACCAAGTATGCCTGTGGGGATCTTGATCAACAGGAACAATAACCATATGGGTATGAAATAGATTAGTCTATACATTATATCACCTCGTCCTCTTCTTTGTCTCGTGGTAGGGGTTCACCATGACGCAGGTATCGGTGCATCTCTAGTGCGTACTGCGTTAGGTATTCTTTCTTCTTGCAGTCCTTGCATTTGAACGGCGCATACTTAGTCATCCTTCTGTCCTCGGTCGGCAGCAGAACATCTTACACAGCCTTTGCCGCCACACGCTTGGCATGGACCGTCCGGGGGTAATTCGTCAGTAATTTCTTTCATCAGCCCTACCTTGATGTGTTTGGACATGGGGATAATCTGTACTTGTGTTAAATCGACAGGGATTGATGGCGGCAATCCAGCGCCACACTCGCACCGCATCCAGCCATTATGGTCGTCTAGCCACTTATGCTCATGCTGTCTTGTCTGCACAGTGATCCAGTCTGGACAAAGGCCGATTAGGCGCTGCTTGAAATCTTCATCAAGCCCACAAATCATTGCGCCTTCCTCAAGGTCGGCAATGCTGTCCCATGCTTGGTCACTACCAACCGTGATAAATCTTTCAGTAACGGTATCCCAAAACGCAAACTCGTAGCCCGTATCTTGGTTCCGTAAGTCAATAAATCGAATCATCGCTGTCCTACCTATCCTCGGGTTTTGTTTGGTCAGTATCGGTATACAGATGCCTAATAGCAGCGAACTTGTCTGTCCCATCATCCCAAACGTTCAATTGCATCGTTTCAAAGATAATCCTTACATCCTTAAGCGTCTTGACCTTACTTGCATCAATGGTGTGCTGGACCGTGGTAACTTCCTTACGGAAAGTGTATGTCGGTAATTCTGTGTCTGTGTCTGTCATCCTTCATCTCCGAAGACTTCCTGTGCATGCTCAAGTGCTCTTACGGCGCCATCGTATACTGCAAAGCGCCTACGTTCGCTACGTGAGTCCTGCTCCGTGTATGCTTTAGTAGCTCGGGCCATTAACCGGAGCTCATTAACAACTTTCGTCTCTTTCTCTGTCACGTCATTCCCTCTTTGTTAGCCACACTTGGAATAAGTGCACGATGTACACATATCACAGCCTTCTTGCATAATTAACGTAGGTTGCTTACATTGAGGACACATCCTTCCGACGGCTGCTATCAGCTCGATGTTGACCTTTGGATTCTTATTATCGGCAGAGGCATCATCTTCAACTCGTTGTATATCACCACTAGATAGATGTTTCCCTATAGTCTCGCCAATGACCGCGACAAGCGAGCCATAAAACCGGCCACCTACATAACCCACATCCTCGGCGCTCCGTACTTTCATGAGCTCCTCAGGTATAAACGATATGTCTCCACCCTTCCTCATGATGGCCGAGATCATTAAGGAGAGTGCGGTAGTCCAATCCGTATATCTTGAGGAAGTGGACTGGATGAATACTTCGAAGGGTTTATCAGCTACGTCATTGATCGTGATATAGTAGTTCTCGTCCACACTAGGCCACTTGACCTTGTATGTTCTCCCACTCAGGACTTCTGGTCGAGTAAGGAGTTGTGGTGGTGTGGCCTTCTCATCATCCGCTTCAGCGGAAAGGATTGACCCACGTACCTCAGAGTACCGGTATGTAGTACACCCTTTGCATCCCATCTCGTGTGCGTACTTGTACATGTTCTTGAAGTCCTCGAACGTAATGTCCTGAGGACAGTTTATCGTCTTGGATACGGAGGCATCAATGTACCCTTGACATGCTGCTTGCATGGCAATATGTTCCGTGACGCTAAGGGCCTCATGTGTTACCATGTATGCGGGCAGCCCACTAGCCCTGTCTGGGACAATCCGCTTGACATGGCAATACAGAAGGTAGCCATAGTCGTATGCTACATAGGGCTTAAAGGTATTGTCCTGCTGTCTTACGTTCCGCTGCATCTTATTAAGGAACACAGGTTCTAACCCTGCGGAGACATTACCTGCGTACAATGAGGTGGTGCCAGTAGGAGCTATCGTTAGCAACACCCCATTACGGATACCATGCTCCTCGATCATTTTGCGGGTTTCGGTCCTTAGGTCTTGTACTACAGGAGAGTTTGCGCCCCAACGATCCTTATCATACAGAGGAAATGGTCCACGCTCCTGTGCGAGACGCGCTGATGTTACGTATGTGGCGTCACACAGAGTATCCATGATGGACTCAGTCTCCTTTACTGCCTCAGGTGACCCATACCGTATCTGCAGCTGTGCTAAGGCGTTAGCTAGTCCTGTGATCCCAATGCCTATACGGCGTTTAGCGTATTCTTCCTTCGCTTGGTCCTCTAGTGGGTACAAGGTTACGTCGATGACATTGTCAAGAAATCTCGTACCTAGAGAGGCAATCTTCCTTAAGAGGTCAAAGTCAAACTGGGCTTTGGATGTGAAGGGATCTACCACCATCCTTGCAAGATTGACAGCACCAAGATTGCAACAACCATTAGGAGGTAGGGGCTGCTCGCCGCACGGATTTGTACCGGTAATAGTCTCGCAATAGTTAAGATTGTTCCAGCGATTAACACGGTCAATAAAAATAACACCAGGCTCTGACCACTCATAGGTGTTCTCCAATATTAGGTCCCATAGTTCGCGTGCCTTCCATTTGGAATAGGCATACCAATGCTCGATGACATCTCTATCGTCTCGTTCCACGACGAATTGATGCCGACCATCAGCTCTTGGGACGTTAAAGCCGAGGAACCAGTCTTCATCATGCTCTACAGCATCAAGGAATGCGTCCGTTATGAGCACGCTCACATTGAAGTTAGTTAACGTACCTTTCTTGTGCTTGGCGGTAATGAACTCTATGAGGTCAGGATGCTCGCAGTCCATAACGGCCATCATAGCACCTCGGCGACTGCCAGCGGACATTATGGTCTCACACATAGAGTTCCACATGTTCATGAAAGGGAGAGGGCCAGAAGCTACAGCCCCTGTCCGGCGAAGAAATGCCCCACTGGGACGCAGGGAGCTGAAGTTCATACCAATGCCCCCTCCCTGTTGTTGTGTTAGCATCGCGTCCTTTAATGCATCCGCGATTCCTCCCATACTATCGTGTATGTCTTGGCACATGTAGCAATTGAGTAGGGTAACGATGTTCTGTGTACCTGCACCCGCTTGGATCCTACCTGCAGGAATCCAGAGCCCTTGCTCCATTGCGTCCAGTGCGTCTCGCTTGGCGTCCTTATCCGGGTCCTTAGCATAAACTCCCTCAACAACACGCCGCATACTGTCAAAAGGGTGGTCTTCATCACCCTTTCGGTACTTATCCCGCCAGATGTCCATTGTAAGGATATTGTCTTCATCATATAT
>SDBT01005358.1_pt1 | contig 21549 bp, 19 predicted proteins | sample 2277101 | NCBI WGS metagenome assembly SDBT01 (sample SAMN10404973, study PRJNA504765) | marine sediment metagenome | isolation source: marine sediment core GS10_PC15, 103 cmbsf | place: Arctic Ocean: Southern Knipovich Ridge | collected 2010
AATTACCCCCTTTTTGAGGGTTAAACCGACATGATCTGATCCAATTGCGATTTTCATAAATATTCTACGTGTTATTTCCTGCCATACGGTTATAGGTTAGACAGCAACCTTTATTGCACAGTTTTTTAATAAATGTTTTCCGGTATGGAACTACCCGCCAGTCCAGCATCGCCAATAGCATGGAAATTGGCTTCGGTTTCACTCAATTCCAATCTGAGGATATGAAAGGGATTAACATCTACGCCATCCGCCGAGCCATCAATGAAGTACATGGGAATAATCTCTGGTTTTTTTTAGAAAGCACTTTTTTCATTAATTTATGGCTTTTAATTCTTTTAGTGTACCATTATGTTTTAGTATGTTAATTTATGTTAATATAGCATGTTTATTTGCCTATGTCAACAATTTATTGTATAATATTTTAACAAACTCTCTAATAACTTAACAGTAGGAAATAAACTGGCAAAATCCTCATAATTCCTATCACCGCAGCAAACTGCAGCGTATTACGGAATTATGCCCCTTCGGGGAGCAGATTTTGCTTAAGCGTGGAACCCGCGTAGCAAGCTACGGGGTGTTTAATGAGGAATAATAAATTTCTATGCTACCAGCACAACGTCGAAAGAAAATCAAGGAATATTTAGTGAATAATGGCTTTGCCAGCGTAGAAGAACTGGGCAAGATGTTTGAAATATCCGGTATGACCATCCGACGAGATCTGGATGAATTGCAGCGCCAGGGCTTATTACAGCGTATCTATGGTGGCGCGATGGATAACGAAAAAGCGTTCTTCGAAATGTCATTTAAGGCTAAGACCGGCCAGTTTGCCGAGGAAAAGGAACGGATTGGCAGAGCATCCGCAGAACTGGTCTCCCATGGCGAGACAGTATTTATTGATTCGGGGACAACCACCTTCCAGGTAGCCAGATTTCTGAAAGGCAAAAAAATTACCGCCATTACTAATTCACTAAACATTGCCCTTGAATTGGCTACTTCCCCGGTGGTAGATATTCATGTTACCGGTGGAATATTACGAAAAGGACCCTTGAACGTCTTTGGTCCGCAAACAGAAATTTTCATCAACCAGATCCGGGCTGATAAGTTGTTCCTTGGCGTGGAAGGGGTGGATGTGGATTCTGGCATCTCGGTTCCGGACCCATTTAATGCACAAAACAAGCAAAGTATGGTGAAGGTTTCTAAAACGAACTATGTAGTTGTTGATCATAGTAAGTTGGGGCGCAATACCGCCAGCCATATCACTAATCTTGAAAATGTGGACCTGGTCATCACCGGAAAAGAGGCTGACCCAGAAATTCTGGCTCAACTACGAAAAAAGGTGGGAATAATTTTAGTGTAATCATTAGGAAAACAAAAAGTTGTCCAATAAACAACGAAGGAATTTTATCTTCAAAAGGGACGCAAATTATGAAAACAATTGGGATTGATATTGGCGCAACCAAAACAGTAATTGCAACTTTGAAGAAAGGGGAAAAACCTTATGCCTTCCGTAAAGTGCCGTCAGCAACAATGCTTACAAGTAAAGGAAATGCTGTAGATTCAATATTTGCATTTTTAATGGAATACTTAAGTGAAGAAGGCATTGAATTGACCACGATACAGGGAATTGGAATTGGCGTGCCAGCGGTGTTGGATAGCAATACACAAGAAATTGTTTCATGCCCAAACCTGCCAGGACTTGACCGGCTTCCTCTAGGTACACTTTTATCACCGAAAATTAACTTGCCCGTTTTGGTAGAGAACGATGTCAATTTAATTGCACTTGGAGAGCATTCGTTCGGGCGCGGCAAAGGTATCGACAATTTGGCATGTATCTACGTTGGTTCAGGGTTAGGATGCGGTTTAATTTTACGGGGACAGCTTTATACAGGCGCAGACGGCGCCGCGGCGGAATTCGGGCATACGATCTTTGACCCTGAAGGCAAGATTTGCGGGTGTGGCGCCCAAGGTTGCATTGAAATGTACTGCTCTGGCAGATCCCTGACTCTGGCGGCTGCTGAAATATTGGGTGAAGTCGAAGCTGGGGGGAAAAATCCAGATGCGGATTACGGCCGCTGGTCGTTGGCTAAAAAAGTTATCGAAGCTGCACATGCTGGCAATTCAAAGGCAAAAGATGTGTTGAATAAATCCTTCTATCATCTTGGGTTATCCATCACCAACCTGGTGAACATCCTGAACCCCAGATTAATTATCCTGGGTGGGGGAATAGTCTCTGGTTGGCCTGACAGCTTGCAAATAGTACGTGATACTGTGAAAGCCAGAGCACGGACAGTCGCACGCGATAGATTGATAATCGATTTTTCTCTGCTGGGGGATAAAGCTGGGCTTTATGGAGCCACCCGCCTGGTTGAGCTTGAATTGGATAAATGACCACATCCCCATAAATTTATTGTGTTTATCTTCAATGTCCATGTAAAATACTGCTGAATATCATCACGTTCAGTATTCTTTTTTATCAGGATCAAGTAAAAACTATGTATTAATTTAACTGATTTTCCTTTTAAATAAACTGGCAAAATCTTCAAAATTCATATCACCGCAGCAAGCTACGGTGTATTCCATAAAGAATAATAAGCCATTAATTCTATAATTTCACTTCACACCAATCATAATTTGGGCAATTCTGGTAGTTTACATCATAAATGAGAGTTTCATGTTACTATTTATGACAATTTGATTTAACTTAGTATTTTTATTAATTCATCTACCTAATAAATATATGAAATATAAGATATCCGCATCCCTTGCTTGCGCAAATCCTATTAATATCAAGCATGATTTTGACAAATTGGAAAAATCCGGTATAGATGTTTATCACATAGACCTATGCGATGGTGTATTCGCTTCAACATTCCTGCTTAATTCAGCTATAACCAAAGCCCTGCGGCCTCTGACTGAGAGAAGATTGGATATCCACATTTATGGCCATCATCCTTCATATTATCTTGACGACCTCAAAACAAGTGGAGCTGATGTTGTGATTGTTCAAGTGGAAGCACAGGGCGAGGATTATATCAATGCTGTACGTGAGATTCGCAAACTGGATATGATCGCGGGTATTGGAATTCTGCCGACAAGTGAAGTACCCGGCAATATCAAGGAGGTATTGCCGTTAGTATCAATCGTAGTTGCAAACACCGTCGGCCCGGCTTACTCTGGTCAGCCCTTTTCTCCAAATGGGTTGAAAAACATGAGAAAAATTTTCGATAACGCAGCCGAATTGGATTTGACAATCGAAATTGTAGCGGATGGAGGCGTATCAAATGAGACACTCCCATTTCTTCTGGAAAGTGGTGCAAATCATTTTGTTTTAGGCACATCAAGCCTGTTCTTCGATAATCGGTTTAAGAAAAATGTGCGGTCTTTTCGAAATCATATCAATGAGTTTACAATTTCCAAATCACATTTTTGATTTATAGAAGCTTAATAGGACAAAGAAATTATGAAACAATACGCGGTTGGTATAGATGTAGGCGGGACAAAACTCGCGGCAGGCATGGTTAATAAGCAGGGTGAGGTAATCGCTTTCCAAAAATCCACGACCCTGTCTGAACAGAAACCCGAGTTTGTCATTGACGCGATCTGCCAAATTTATCAGGCATTAATTGAGAATACAGGCATTAAACCCTCTGAAATCAAAGGGGTGGGGTTGGGGTTTGCCGGGACAGTAAATGGACCAGCTGGTCTAGTCTATGTAAGCTCCAACTTACCTGAATGGCATTTAATGCCTTTACGTGATGTGATTGCCCAAAGATTGGGACTGCCCGTTATCCTAGAAAATGACGCAAATGTTGTTGCAGTGGGCGAGCATAGGTATGGTGCAGGAATCGGAACAAATAATATGTGTTATGTCTGCTTCAGCACAGGGTATGGCTTGGGAATTATAATAGATGACAAATTGTTTAAAGGCCACACTGGCACCGCTGGAGAATTAAGTCATATTGTAGTTGAAAACAATGGGCATGAGTGTACCTGTGGAAAAAAGGGTTGTCTAATGACTTATGCAAGCGGTATTGGAATATCCAGGGCTGTCTATGAGAGGATTAATCAAGGAGAGGAAACCATTCTGAAAAAATATGCAACTCCGGATAGACGACGGATTTCATGTAAAGTATTGGCCGAAGCAGCCCATGCAGGAGATCAAGTAGCCATTGAAACCCTTGAGAAAGCTGGATTCTATTTTGGATTGGGACTTTCAATCATCACACAGCTGTTTAATCCTGAGTTGATCGTTGTGGGTGGTGGTTTAACCCGGATTGGTGATTTGCTTATGAAACCAACTTATAAAAGTTTTTTTGATACAGTCCAACCTGAACTGGCTGATAGCGTTCAATTTAAGCCCTGGACGCTTGGTGATCAAGGAGGCATAATAGGTGCTGCTTCCCTATTCTTCAACGGATAGCGCTGTAATCCCATCTTATTTCACCTATTTAGTTAAAAAAATGAAAAGAATAGTAATGAGGTTTTAGATGACATTACCTAAATTAAGTGAGCAAAAAAGCGTTCGTGTTCAAGCTATTAAGGACAAATTAATCAGCAGCCCTCCCGGAATCTGTTCTGAACGGTTGCGATATTACACCAAAGCATATCAAATGAATCAGAGCCGGCCACCAATCATTTCACGAGCTCTAGCATTGCGGGAATATCTGGAGAATATCACCCTATATTTCGATGATAATCTGATCATTCCCGGAGAGGTAGCCAGCCATCCTCGCTGGGCACCTGTTTTTCCTGAATATTCCTGGAAATGGGTCTATGATGAATTAGATCAATATGATCAGAGACAATTTGACCGCTTCACTATCACATCTGAAGTAAAAAAGGAGCTAGCTGATCTGCTTCCCTGGTGGGAAGGGCGATCCGTCTATGAGCGGGTTCTAGGAAGGCAGCCCATTGAAGTGCTGGATGCATCAGAAATCGGTGTTCTGAGCTGGACAGGTCAAGCTACATCTGGTGAGGGGCACATAGTGATCGACCACTCATTAGCCCTGAGAATGGGATTTAAGAAAATTCGTGAGATCGCATCCAATTCTCGGCAACAACTTGCACTGTATGAGCCGGATAGTCTGGAAAAAAGAGATTTCTACGAAGCGGCTGAGATTACATGCGATGGCGTCCTGGCATATGCATCTAGATTGAAAAAATTCCTCGTCTCATATGCCGAAAGAGAAAATAATTTAAATCGTCGCCAGGAAATATTATCCATCATCAAAGACCTCCAGACTATACCTGGCGAAGGTGCAAAGACATTTCGCCAGGCATTGATTACGGTTTGGTTTTCCCACATGATTCAGCAAATTGAAAGCAATGGACATTCAGTTTCACTGGGACGATTTGATCAGTATCTTTATCCTTATTATTCTGAAGATATAAAAAAAGGAAGATTAACTGAAGATGAAGCATTAGAATTAATTGAACATTTCTATCTAAAATTATACTCCATCATCAAGCTGCGCCCGGAAAAACATTCACGCACCCAATCTGGCTATCCCATGTACCAGAATCTGGTTGTCGGAGGTCAAACACCGGATGGCAAGGATGCTACTAACGCTCTTAGTTATCTTTGTCTAGCCGCAGTCGCGGAAGTCCGTCTTTCCGAGCCCAACTTTTATTTGCGTCTACATAAAGGAACACCGGATGATTTTCTAAAAAAGGCGATTGGAGTAGTGGGACTCGGATTTGGAATGCCCGCATTTGTCAACGACGAAGTCATTGTTGAATCGCTTGAAAAGCGCGGTGTATCCCACGAAGACGCGTTAGATTATTCCACCATGGGTTGCCTTGAAGTCCAGGTACCGGGCAAATGGGGTTACCGGGCTAATGGAAAAAGCAAAGTCAACGCTTTAAAGATCATGGAATTGGCTTTAAATAACGGACGAGATCCTCTCTCAGGGAAAGTTCTTAAAAAAGGATTTGGAAATGCCACTGGTTTTAAATCATTTAATGAAGTTTTGGACGCGTGGAGAAATCAATTAGAATATTTTACCAAGCTGCACGTGATCGCAGATAATATTATTGATAAGGCCTTACATGATCTTGTTCCAAACGCATTTTGTTCAATGCTTGTTCAGGATTGCTTGAATCGAGGCAAGCATTTGAACCAGGGAGGTGCGATCTATGATATGACCAGCGGCGCTTTAGTGGGTATTCCAAACGTCGGCAATGTAATGGCATCTTTAAAAAAGGCTGTATTTGAAGATCAGGTTCTCACTATGGAATCTATCAAAGAAGCCATCGATAAAAACTTTACGGATTTCAACGCTGCCGAAGTTCGGCAAATTCTGCTGAATCGTACACCCAAATACGGCGATGATGAGGACTATGTGGATGAATTGACCGCTATAGCTCTCAAAGATTATTGTGAGTTGATCTCACAATTTAAAAATATGCGTCATGGCAAAGGGCCTATCGGTGGAACTTATTATGCATCCACAGTAACTATATCATCCAATATTACAGCGGGGGATGTTGTTGGAGCAACGCCTGATGGTCGCAAAGCGCATGAGCCAACAGCCGACGGAATTTCTCCATCGCAAGGCGGCGGAAAGAAAGGACCGACAGCAATTATCCACTCGGTGACAAAACTTCCTACAGTTTTAATGACCGGTGGTCAGCTTCTCAACCTCCGTTTGCAAAATAGTTTACTCAAATCTTTCAAAGGTATTAACAAACTTGCCGCTCTGTTGAGGTCTTTTGTGGATATGAAGGGCTGGCATGTGCAATTCAATACAATTTCGACAGATGTATTGCGGGACGCAATAGCGCATCCCGAAAATTACTGTGACCTGATTGTACGTGTTGCCGGTTACAGCGCGCTTTTCGTTACGCTGGATCCGGTTCTTCAAATGGATATCCTTTCCAGGATGGAACACGATTTGATGTGAAAAAGACTCTGATTTCTGGCTGGATTTCGAATACTGAACGATATACGCTTCATGATGGGCCTGGAATACGGACAACTGTATTTCTGAAAGGTTGTCCCTTAAGATGTTTATGGTGCTCAAATCCTGAAACGCTGTCAGGGCATCCGCAGCTCGCTTTTTTTGAAGAGCGCTGCAATGGCTGTCTTCGCTGCATCGAACAATGTCCTCAAAATGCTATTTCCATTAATCAAAATAGTATAAAAGTAGAGCTTGATTTTAACAAATGCGATCATTGTGGTAAATGTGTTGGTGCCTGCAGTATGGATGCCCTGGTGATGATTGGGAAATGGGTTTCCGCGGAAGAAATCACGAATCTAGTTGTGAGAGATAAGATATTTTACCAATATTCCAATGGAGGCGTTACGCTTTCCGGTGGTGACCCGTTGTGGCAACCTGAATTTGCGGGGGAAATATTACGGCTGTGTAAAGAAAACCAAATCCATACTGCCATCCAATCCTGCGGTTACGGGACTAAAGAACAAATCGATCATATAATACCTTTTCTTGATTTAGCCATCATTGATCTTAAACACTCTGATAGTTCCATTCATCAGAAACTGACAGGCAAAGGAAATGAAATCATCCTCGAGAATATTAAATACATCGATAACAAAAAGATACCTATAGTGATCCAAATTCCATTAATTCCTGGCTTTAATGATTCCGATGAAATACTAAAAAATATTTTTGAATTCACGGGAAGTCTAAAAAATGCACTTGGCGTTAGCCTGTTACCGTATCACACCCTGGGTGTACCGAAGTATGGGCATATCGGGAAATCTTATTCAATGCCATCCATTGATTCTCTGCCAGCTGACTATTTAAAGGAGAAAATAGAAAACTGCAGAAAATATAGCGTGCCCATTATCCAATTTATGGATGATAATTTATTGTAAACCAAACGAAAACAACCAATTTTTCCCACCACTATCATTTACTAAACATTATATTTTTTAGAATTAGCATAGATAGATAAAAATGAGATCGAGCCTACAAGAAGATCAATCACATTCAAACTCTTATCTACCTTTCTCCCCTAGGATTTATTATCCATAATTACTCCAAATTGACCTAAACATAATCTCATCTCTACTTAAGAAATGCTAACGAGCGCTTGACAAGGTCCCTGGCAATCTTCACAATCGATTGATTGAATTTTCCAAACGTGAACCGAGGAGGACATTATGTCTATGGTATCCATTGTTTTAGGAGAGGGGCGAACAGTGGAACAAAAACACGATTTGGTTGAAGCGGTGATTGAAGTTATTCCGCCGACGACTTCGCCAATCCAGATGCCATACACATCGTCATTTACAATGAACCCTCATCCAACTTTAGGGGCGATTTATGCAAGTTTTGACGCCCCAATACATGCCTGACCCAAAACAGTTGATGATCTTTAACTAGGTAAATCTAGTTTCTTTGGGAGAACCATCCAGAATTTTATTCACAATTAAGAATCCATACTCTATTTTTAACTGGTGTGTTTTATAATAATTTCATCAAACTATATTTCGTAAGGAGCAAACATTATGAAAGTTGCAGTCACTGGCGCCTATGGTATGCTAGGCAGCGATGTTGTAAAAGTCTTACATGAACATAAACATAAGGTCATTCCTTTCCCATCCCACGCTGAACTAGACTTGGCTGAATTTGGAAAAGTGCAAGAGTTCGTGTGTAAGTATCAGCCGGAGGTTATCGTCCATCTGGCAGCCATTCGTAGTCCAGATGTGGTTGAAAAAGACCCTGCAATGGGCTGGCATAATAATTTTATTTCTACCTATAACCTAATTCGTGTCCTGCATGAAACTGGTGGGGTAATGTGTTATGGCAGCACGGATAGCGTCTTTTCCGGGAATGATGATAAAGGTCCTTATAATGAGTTTTCCATCAAAAATCCGCTCAATATCTACGGACAAACCAAGTACGCATCCGAGCAGATCATTAAGCAGAAAATGCGGAAATATTTCATTCTTCGCCTGCCCTTACTTTTTGGGCTGGGTGGGCGGTCAGAAACCAACATTCTTCTCAATCTAATAAAAAAAGCAAACGCCGGCAAAAAGACCGTTCTGCAAAGTGACGCATGGTCTTCGGCATGTGCCACTCGGGATGTGGGATGGGCAATTAGTAAAATCATCACTACTTGCGAGTGGGGCACATATCACCTCGCCAGCGAACCGGCTGTTTCCCGTGTAGGTTTGATGCGCTACTTCCTGAATCAGATTGCCTTTGATACGAGTCTGGTGGAGGAGACAAATTATGTAGATGCCCGAAAACCCGCCAAACGTGCTCGTTATTCAGTCATGACCTCCGTCCTGCTGGAACCCACTTTTGGATTCAGCATGCCCTCCTGGCAAATTGGTATGCAAAAATACATTGAAGAATTAAAAAAACAAAAAGTGATTTAATTTCAAACTTATTTATCACCTTCCATTAATGATTTTAAGAAAATGCATAATTTTCTTTTATACACTTCCACGATCTATGGAACACAGAAGACTAGCGATGCAAATTACTGTGAACGTAACTTTGAATTTTCCGGTATCTATATCTTCGTAGAATGCGTTGATTATACAGAATCGAAATCAATTATTATCGATTGATGCGTTTGGCTAATGTTGTTATTGCCGGAAATGATTACCTGGCTACTCACGCCCAACAAGCAGGCACAAAACGTGTGGAAATTATCCCAAGTGTTCTAGATACCAAGCGTTATAAGGTAAAAACCAAATCGAAAAGCAATGAAAATGAGATCGTTCCCTGGATGAAACCGTTCAAAACATCATTCTCTCCATTTCCAATCAATTTCTTTACCGGAAAAGTTTATCAAGGTATCAATGTTTTCTTGTTGAATTTAGCTTGTTTACAGCATGGTTATCCGAAGAACTCCTGGCTAACTTTTAAGCAAGCGAAACAGATGGGTGGATATATGAAGAAAGGACAATCATCAGAGACTATCCTTTTTTGGAAATCCACTTATGGTTGCAACTTTGACATTTTAGCTCTAATTTTCCCCTATTTATCAAACCACCAACTAAACAAATTGGGCCCAAAACAAACGTGCCAACAATTGGATTTATATTGATAAAATCCAAGGCTAACAATTCAGATGCACGTAATTCGGTATCTAATAATATGAGAAGGATTAATCGGTCACGGACACCAGTAAAATCATTTTTACAAATATCGAGCATTGCTTTTACTGCCTTAATATCGGCTGGTTCAAGGGGTTCCTGACGTGGTCTTTTAACCTTTACTTTTTGAATAGGGTTAGCCCAATTAATAAAATCATTCTCCAATTCATACCAGTAAAGGAAGGATCGCAGTACACGAAAGTGGGCATGCACACCCCCTTTGTTATGCCCCTTGTCTTCCAGCCACAAGATATATTTTCGAACGTGTGTTGCTTGAAGTTCTTGGATATCGTGGATTTGATTAATTTAATAATACTTCAAAAATTTCTTTAATTTCTTTCGATAAAAGGAAATTGTATTTGGTGATAATCCCCCGCTCGTGATTTTGTTCTATTTTGCCACTTTTACATACCCCCAATTATGGAGATTTTTGCTTATTTTCGGCTGGTTTCCCCAGGTATGTGGGTAATAAAAAAGATGGCGAGGGAGGGATTCGAACCCACGACCAATGGCTTATGGGCTTATCACACTCCTGTGGAGAGTGATAAGGTCTTTTTTTCGTGTTATAAGAATCCTTTCTACTCTCCAACCAATTGCAGGGCAGGAATACCTGCCCTGCTAAATATCATCGCGAACGCATTCGGCAGCGCACAACATACTATTTCTTTCTTTTTTCTCCATTCGCCATTGACACCATCACACCCCCCGCCATCAAACCTCCGCCTGCCCATATCCAGCTCATCAAAGGGAAAAACGTGATCCGGATTTCAGCAGCGCTGTCTTCTGACAAAGGAACATCCTTTAACACCACTTGAACATCCTGAAAAAACCCAACCGAGATGGCGGGAACAGCGTGCATCGAACCAAGTTTTGATATGTGGTTGATGGACACGGTGATCGTTTCTGTTTTTCCGCTCGGGTGTATCATTTCGATCGTCTCATCAAAGATCACATTTCCACTATCCGTGATATAACTGTCGCGTTCAGTTTGGTTGAAAGTGTACCCGGAAATTGAGAGCGGCTCATCAGGTGCAATGAATCGGTCGAATGGCTTCGTGAGCAACTCAACGCCCACGATACCCACAGCCATCACGGCCAAACCCAGGTGGACTACCGTCATACCAATTCGCTTGTTGAATTTTCGTGCATACTTCTTCTGAATAACAGGAAGGATTATGTCAATGAAGATGGCGTAAACCCATGATAGAAACAGAAATCCAACAACCCAGAATCCGATCACAATTTCTAGTGAGAATTCTGTGAAGAACAGCGCCCCAACGGGAAAAGTAATTGCCAATATATCCAAAACAATGATCCTCTGCCAGAAAGCCTTGCTGTCTTCTTCTATAAGAGAAGCAAATGGGCATAACGCGGTGACAATACACAGAATCACCAAGAGTGGTGCGGATATCTGTTCATAATTCTCGGGAGTAAACGAGAGCGCTTCACCATACACGATCTGGGATGTGAGAGGTAAGATCTGGCCAAAAAGATATATCAAGACTAATCCGACAAGGCAAACATTGAACCAGCGGAATAAGCTCTCCTGAATTCCAATCTCATTTTTATCTACTTTTTCAGTCAGCAATCCTTTTCTTGACATTGCATATAGGATAACTGTACTCAAATGCCCGAGTACCAAAACGGTTAGAACAGGTCCCATCGCTCCGCTAGCATAGGCATGAACGGATTCAAGTATGCCAGAGCGTGTTATCAAGATCCCAAACATGGTCAAGATCACGATAGAAAAAGAAAACCCATACACCCATCTTCGAAACGGTTTTCTGCGCATATACAGGCGCAGCGAATGAACAAGCCCAAATGAAAGCAGCCAGGGTAATAGCCCAGAGATCTCAACAGCATCCCATCCCCAATAGCCACCCCAGCCAAGAATTGTATATGCCCACCAGGAACCCAGGACCATTCCAACGGTTAAAAACATCCAGGAACCCAGTGCGATTGGAAAGAGGCGTTGTATCCACCCGTGTTCTGTATCCCGATTGACTAATGCTGCCAAGGCAAATGCATAAGGCAGGAAGAAACCGATCAGACCTAAGTATAAAGTAGGGGGGTGCAGCATCATTGCCACGTGCCTGAGCTGTGGATTCATGCCTTGCCCGTCAACAGCAACAAGAAGCGAGGCGCCGTCTAGGGGGAAAATGGCTGTGGCGATATCTCCGGTCGGCATCATCCAAATTTTCATGAACGGATTAGAGATGAATACATTCGGGAGAATGAAGAATAGCAAAGTTACTTCAAGGATCAATAAAACCGTCTTTAAATATCCTTTTTCGTACAAAGACTTTGCTATTGGGATTGAGAGAGAAGTTGCTCCCGACATGACCAATGACCAGAACAACAGTGAACTGGCCTGCCCGGACCACAAACCCCCAATTCGCTCTACCCATGTCATGCTGTTTTCTACGGCATTGAACACTTGCTCATATTCATATGCCCCTGTCTGAAGAAGTATCGTTAATGAAAAAAATGCGATAACAAGCAGAATGGTTTGGCTATGAGTCAAAACACATAACAAATTTTCAATGGCATCATTTTGGCGGAAATGCTGAAATACGCTCAATAGAACCACCAGAACGCAAATAAAGAAAGCACCGGTTAATCCCATATATCCAATTATTCCGGTTATATCAGCAATGATCATAAAGCATCCTTTTCAGTTAAAACTATTTGCCAGCCCCGTCATGAGGCCGGCAAAAGAAAGTCTTCCTAAATGGTCACGCCATTTCATATTTTTCTGATGTAATTTGTCTCCGAGGTATGCCAAGCGCCCTCATATACACTTCCATCGCTTCAATCATCGGTACAGGGCCGCAGATGAAGTAAAAAAGCTCGTCTCGATTTCTTGGTATATCACGCTCGAGAATTTCTTTGCTTATAAATCCCACATCGCTTTTTACCTTTTTCGATGCAATTTCCAAAACATGGGTAACGGATAAGTTGAGCTTTTTTTCGAGTTTCTTGATCTCGTCTAAGAAAGCAATATTCTCATCGTCATAGTTTCCATAGAACAAGGTTACTGGCCGTGTGTCTTTTTTATCCGCGAGGGTTTGCAAGATGCTCATAACGGGAGCAACACCAATCCCGCCTGCCATGAGCACCAGCCCTTTTTTAGTTCGTTGATTGTCAATGGAAAAATTTCCATATGGGCCGTCAACATAAACGGTTTCTCCGCCTTTTAGCTCTCCGACCGATTTCGTAAAATCCCCCAAGTTCTTTATCGAAAAGCGTAGCGTATCCTTTTGGTGTGCGCTCCCCGATATCGAGAATGGATTGCGGTGTAACGTAAATGGAGATGAGTTGATATTCAGCCAGGCTACCTGCCCGGCATTGAAATCAAGCCCCACGTGTCCGCTTGGTTTCAGGAGTATGGACCAGGTATCAGGCAATTCTTTGATGACCTTACTAACCGTGTATGGCCGCTGTTTGATAGCCAGGGGTTTCAGGATCCGGACATAGACCGTTATACCGATCCATATCACCGCCTCGATGATCCAACAAATTTGCATGGCTGGTATAGCCATATAGTAATTTACCTTCACCAGGTGGGTCATGGCGAAAACTGCGATGCCTATAGCCAGCAAGTCATGGATTCCGTGCCAGACGTTGTAATCCAATTTCAGTTCCTTCCGCAGGACAGAAGTTATCGCAATCAGGACTAAAGCGAACAACCCAATGATCCCGGCCTGTACTCGCCAGGGGGCAGTGATGGGATTCAGCAGAAGTAGTGTGTACGGATTATTGACCAGCAGCAGCACTGGATGCAGAAAGACCATCAAAACAGAAAGCACAGAAAGAAAGTGGTGTACTTTGTAAATCCCGTCCAGGTCAAAAACGTCGGATAAAAAGGGGATACGCGCAGTTGGTAGGAACTGCAATCCTGCGATAGATAAACCAACAAAGCCCAGCATTACCGAAAGGTCGCGCCACACTTCCCTTCTTGGCGGCATCGGAAAGGTGAAGAAAACAATTAATGGAAGGAGTATGAGGAGTAAATAGATGATCAGCGCCAGAACGCGCTTGGTTTTTCTATTCATTTTTATCCTTTCCTATTCTGGCCGAATCAGCCCGGAAGTATCCACGTCAATTACTTCTGCCAGATCAGCGATTGAATCATTGAGCAATTGAAGGATATATTTTCCGTTATGAACATAACCGGCCGGATCTTTGATACTGTACTGCATGTTGAATGTGGTTCGCAGCAAACGGGGCGTGAAGGAGACATACTGGTTTGGGAAAGAGGCTTCATCACCTTCAATTTCGCCATTTTCATCGGTATCGATGAAGAGATACGGGTATTGATCTGCCCACCCGATCGGCTCTCCGATTTCTTTTGAGGCGTACTTCTGGATGGTGGTGTAAAGGAATTCCTGAACTCCCTGGATTTCATGATACAGCCCTTCAACGGTTCCATCGGCGTCATAATCAATACCGTCCACAAATACGTCACGATAATCCGAATAATCGCTTACGTTTGAGTGGCAGGCGGCGCAAAGATTCGCGTCATCATAATCATTCCGCATATGCAGTGTATGAGGTTCATGGCAGGATGTGCACGTGTCTACGCCGTCTGCGTGTCCAAATTTGCCAACATAGATCTTATCTGGATATTGGTATCCGCCCTGTGCTTCCGCTCCAAAATGGGTGGATGCTGCAAAAGCATAATGTGGGTTAATGAAACCCGCTTCGGGTATTACCTCATCATCATCGAATCCTTCAGCAGTGGTCGCAACTCGTCCGCCTGCAGAAACCCCGCTGTGGCAAGTACCGCATAGTGCGTCCCCGTTGGCCATTTCGAGTTCAACACCAGATGGGAACTTGACCATCGTCAGGACATCGGCTGTTTCATTATGGCAAACTTCGCAGCTGATCACAGAATTGATTGCACCAGGATTATCTACCACCATTGCTGCCGTTCCATCCACCCCGAGATAATCAAGGAACGCCTGTCCGCTGTGGCATTTTGCGCAGGAAACAGGGACTTCAGCCGGTTCGTCTTCATTCCAGTGTATGAACGCTTCAGCAGATGCGTCTGCGTGTGCGGAATTCCACCAGTCCACGCTTATCTCCTGAACCGAACGGGCTTGGCTTGCCTGATTGCTAACATAGATGTACCAACCAGCTAACGTGCAAGCAACTACAATAATGGAAATAACAAAAATACGGTTTTTCAATATTTCCTCCTGTTTATCTATTTAAAGTTAACCTCTCCCTAGATTAAATTATATGTTATTTTTACTAAATATTAGTGTTTATATAAAATATTTTCAATGTCTTTAATAAACCGTTGAAACGCAGGACGAGTCTTATGTATTTACTCGGCTCTTTTATATCCCACATGTGGCCTATTTTGTAAATTTTGCACCATTTTTATAAGAAGGAAGGGCACCTTGACACATTCTTTATTAGTTAATAATCAACTTATTATCGCTGTATGACCAAAATCCCTATCCTTAAATTTCAGCTTTACATCAAACTGGGTGTAATTATGAAATGTTTTAAACGATAAAATTACAATATACAATAATATAAAACAAAGAGTCGATCGATAGCTTTTAATAATTAATATGAATTGACGAATTATTAGATGTAATTAGATGTAATTTGATAGGTACTTTGAAAAAAAGTAGTATATCTGAATACAATTTATCAATAGTTAGACGATCAGGAGATAAAAATATGCCAGTCAATCGACCTTGCAGAAGAACTTGTCGTCAATTTGTGGATGGTAAATATGCCGAGGGTGGTCGTTCTAAATACATAATACATCCTAAATTTGCTCAAGAACCCGGACACTATATCCGCGCATTTTTACTCCTATTGAAGGATTTACAAGAACTTTTCGATTATATCGAGCCAGCAGATAGCAATCAAACCTGTTATTCATATCGAATTCATGCTTTATTACTTCGGGCTTGCGTCGAGGTTGAGGCAAACTGCAAGGCTATCCTGAAAGAGAATGGATATACCAAGAAGGATAAAAAAGGTAAAGAAGTTGATATGAATATGGATGATTACAAGAAAATCAATACTTCGCATCGTCTTTCATCATATCAAGTAAAAATTCCTTATTGGAACGGTTCTAAAGATATTCGATCTCCTTTTTTGGCATGGTCATCTAGTGGCACTCTTCCTTGGTATGTTGCTCACAATATAACAAAGCATGACCGACATGCCAGCTTTAAGGAAGCTACATTTAAGCATCTTATCGACGCATGCTGTGGTGTGCAAGTAATCTTGTCAGCACAATTTAGGACCAACGATTTTTCATCAGGGAACACACTTTTAGCAATTGGGGGGCCTAATGACGGGGTGGAGAGTGGCATCGGAGATTATTTCCGAGTAAAGTTTCCCGATGATTGGCCTTCAGACTTGCGCTATGAATTTGACTGGCAAAAACTCAAGCATGAACCAGATCCATTTCAAACCATTAATTACTCAAAGATCGCTTAACAACAGCTGTACGTGACCGCCTGAAGTTCTTGTTCCACAGTCAGTGACTAAAACTACATATACCCTTTTATCTGGTATCTACTATGTCCTTATATTCTATAAAACCCACTTATTCTAAATACGAATTGCTCATGAAATCAAGATAGGAAACTCTAATCCCTACCCTTAGGTTATTAATAAAAAGCGATGAGATGAATGGATTTGAACCCACGAACAAGGGCTTATGAATCCCCTGGCCTACCGAAGACCTGATATACCCCTACAGGTGGCGATTTTCATGGATTCAAATACTTTTCTCACATATATGGCAGTCGTTAATTTTCAATAATCCTATGCCTGACAATAGAGTAGAAATTATCAAGAATAATAAATGCCTGGATAACGTGCTCTTTTTTAGATTACCATATATAATCTTTTCATCATGGCAAACAACAGAATTCTCCAGAAATTAAACAACAGCCAGCCCGCACGCGGCGTGTGGCTCGGTATCCCGAGTGTCCACACTGTGCGCCTGCTGGCGCGCCTTCCGCTTGATTGGATGGTCATCGATATGGAACATGCGCCCATCTCGCTGGAAACCATGACCAATATGGTCGCGGCTGTTACCGAAGCGGACGGGCCTCAACCGGTTGTGCGCCTCTCGCAAGCAAGTTCTGAGAACATCAAATCTGCCCTGGATGCGGGTGCTGCTGGCATTATTGCCCCTATGGTCAACACCGGTGAAGATGCTGCCCGTGTTATCTCATGGGCCAAACTTCCGCCTATCGGCTCACGCTCTTTCGGGTCATCCTATGCCGGACTGACCTGGGGCCAGACCATGGCCGAAAACCAGAAGGCCTCAAATGATCAGATCATGGCTGGAGTGCAGGTGGAGAGCAAAATTGCCCTCAACAACCTGGACGATATCTTCAGCACACCGCACCTCGATATGGTACTCGTCGGACCGCTGGACCTCTCCCTTTCACTCGGCCTCGATTTCTTCTCCGGTGAATCTTCCCCGTTGTTAGATCAAGCGCTCGAATCCATCCTGGCGGCTTCCCGAAAATATAATGTCCCACTCGGAATATTTTGTCCCTCAGCAGAGATAGCGCGCCAGCGCATCGAACAGGGCTTCCTCTTTGTCAATGTCGCCCTCGATACAAATATTCTTATAGAAGGTGTCCGCCAAGCCCTCAAGGTGAGTGGACAATAAATTAATTTCTTTTTCTTTTATTGGATATATCTACAATCAACCTGCCATCCGATTTCACAATCTTTATTTGGAAGAGATTCATGGCTGGGGATCCGATAAATCCCGCAACAAATTGATTCGCGGGTTTATCATACAGGGTCTGTGGAGCATCAATCTGCTGTAATTCACCAAAATTATTCATTGCGACGCATGTGCCCATCGTCATCGCTTCGACCTGATCGTGGGTCACATGAATAAAGGACATATTGTGACGCTGGTGCAGCCTGGAAATTTCTTTTTTAGTTTGCACACGCAGCTTAGCGTCCAGGTTTGAAAACGGTTCATCAAAAAGAAAAACTTTCAGTTCGTGAACGATAGCCCTTCCGATAGCAGCTCACTTGTGATTAAATAATATTTAATCCAGTGGAATTTGGAATAAGGGAATAATGATCATAGGAGAAAAATGGAGTCATTAACTTTCGGTAAATTACGAGGTATAGAAAAATGCTCTACATCTAAAGGAGCGCTATCTGTTTTGGCTTTGGATCATCGTAATAACCTGCGTCGCGCGCTCAACCCCACCCACCCAGAACTTGTTTCAAATACCAGCCTTAGTGAATTTAAAAATGAGGTTGCCAGGGCGCTTGCTCCCTACGCCAGTGCTGTATTACTGGATCCAGAAGTGGGTGCTTTTCAGGCAATTGCATCTGGGGCTCTCCCTGGCAGTGTGGGTTTAGTCGTAGCGCTGGAAGCGACTGGTTATGCTGGCGATCCTTCAGCTCGAGAAAGTCGCATTCTGGATAACTGGAGTGTGGAAAAAGCCAAGCGCATGGGTGCCGATGCGGTCAAACTGCTTGTCTACTATCATCCCGATTCACAAAAAGCGATCGAAATTGAGGAACTGGTTGCACGTGTAGCTGATGAGTGCAAGAAATCCGATCTGCTCTTTATGCTCGAACCGCTTATGTATTCGATCGACCCTGATCAGAAAAAAGTAACTGGTGGTGACCGCGGGCGTGTAGTGATTGAAACCGCTCAGCGGCTGACTGCCCGTGGGGGGGACATACTCAAAGCTGAATTTCCATTGGATACCAATCAATACACGGATAAATCCAACTGGGTTTCCGCATGCTCAGAATTAACAGAAACCATCCGCATCCCATGGGTGCTGCTTTCTGCTTCAGTGGATTTTGATACCTATCTCCGACAGGTTGAGATTGCATGCGATAGCGGAGCATCAGGGGTTGCGGTAGGCCGCGCGGTTTGGAAAGAAGTAGCCGAGTTAACTCCTGAAGCGAGGTGTGATTTTCTATCAGGTACAGCTTCTGATAGAATGCAGAGTATTACAAAGCTGGTGGATGAGCACGCCTCCCCGTATTCTAAACATTATGCCGCATTAAAAGTGAGTGCATTAACTTATAGAGATTACTAGAAACCAAAACAACAATCAATTAATATGAATCAGATTATGAGTTACCTTGATGAAATTTTTCGCAAACAAAAAGACAATGAGGCAGTTGGGATTCCCAGTATCTGCTCTGCAAACCCCCGGGTATTGGAAACGTCTTTGCGATATGCACACAGGATTGGCAATGCAGTCCTGGTCGAATCCACCTGCAATCAGGTGAACCAATTCGGCGGCTATACTGGCATGACACCCGCTGTTTTTGTTGCTTATTTAAGAAATCTCGCAGATCAAATCGGTTTTCCCAATGAACACATATTGATCGGGGGCGACCATTTAGGTCCCAATGTGTGGAAAAAAGAGACTGCCGCCTCAGCGATGAAAAAATCCCGCGTACTGGTGCGTGATTACGTCAATGCAGGTTACCAGAAAATTCATATTGATACCAGCATAATCTGTAGTGATGACCCTCATGACCAACCCCTGGAACCGCAAATTATTGCTGAGCGCACTGCCGACCTTATAGCGATTTCCGAATCTACTTTTTCCCATTTAGGGCATCAGGCTAATTACATACGCTATGTTATCGGCACAGAGGTTCCCCCACCCGGCGGTATGCAGGGCCGCGAAGAAACAGCACTGCCAACCAAGCCAGAATTAGTCCAAGAGACAATCGAACTCACACGGCATGCGCTTGATAAAAATGGATTAGCTTCAGTCTGGGAACGCGTCATCGCCATAGTTGTCCAGCCCGGCGTGGAATACGGAGACCAAAAGATTATCGATTATGACCCTGAAGCTGCTGCCGGGTTGAAAACCTTTATAGAAAGCATAAATGAGATAGTTTATGAAGCTCACTCCACCGATTATCAGACTCGTTCAGCGCTGCATCGTCTGGTTGAAGATCATTATGCAATACTAAAAGTTGGGCCAGCCCTCACCTTCGCTTATCGTGAAGCAATTTACGCCTTAGCCTTTATCGAGGAGGAATTATCCGCTAATCACAGGGATTGGCAGCCATCCAATATCATCAATACCCTGGAAGAAGTAATGCTTGATAATCCTGCATATTGGCAGGAATATTATCTGGGTACCGAACAAATGAAAAAATCATCTCGCCACTATTCCTTCAGTGATCGTATCCGCTATTACTGGCCAGAAAAACGTGTCCAGATATCTCTAAATCGTTTATTAATAAATCTGCAAAGTGTTGAGATTCCCCTATCGCTATTATCGCAGAACTTACCAGACCAATTTCACCGTATTCGCTCTGGCATCCTTACCAATGAATTTGAAAGAATTATCCAAGATAAGATCATGCAAGTTTTAGAGGATTATGACTTTGCGTGCAGAGACAGTACATTTTAAATGATTAATCAGTTTTGGTATCTCGTTTTCCAGCTCTGTATATATGTCTCTTTGTTAAGTAACGTTTAACCTGATACCGAGGGAGAAAATCGGTTGATGCGTTCATCTAGATGCTCCCCTTATTGCCAAGCCATATTGACTTGACTGGTTCACGTCTTTTTCATTGCTCCTGATCGTTTCTGGATTTCTTTCCAACCACCCTGTTCACATTTTTTCTCAAGCTGGAGCGAGTTTCTTGCAATCTTAGCCACTTCCCACTTTGGTAAGTCATCCGGGCTTGTGCTATTTCTCTCACCGACTTTATAAAGTGTTTGCGAAAGTGGCTTTTTGTCATCTCGTTTATCCCCCATTAATCCCCTCTTACATCCCCCATCAATCCCCCAATACTTTTTCAAACTGTCACCTATTGTCACCTTTTGTCAAGTTGCACCGTGAAGCAAATTGAACGCCGGCAGCTATCCGATAAACGGAGCGAGCACCCGCCATAACATCACCAACCCAAAAACAACGATCGCCGCACCTGCTGCGCGATTAACCCATCTCCTCACACCCTGGCTGAATCGCCGCCGTAAGAGACTCACCCCCATGCTCAACCCCAGCCACCACAGCGCGGATCCGCTGAATATGCCAGCACCAGCGCAAACGCCCCTGCCTTGAAGCCAGCTCCCGACCCTGTGCTCAGCCCGCCATACAGCGCCGCGAATGATAAGATCGTGATCGGGTTGCTCAGCGTGAGCAGGAAAGTAGAAAGATAATCTCCGCCCAGTTTATTCGTCTTTGAAACCTGCCCATCCGCTTCCGGCGGCGGGCTGCTAAAAGTCCGCACACCTAAAAACAATAAGAAAGCGCCTCCCAATATCCCCAGCCAGACCTGCTGCTTGGCTAGGAAATCCGCCGCCAGTGTCAGGCCAGCCGCGGCGATCGCCCCATACACCGCGTCAGCGGATGCCGCTCCCAGCCCGCTCGCCAAACCGGATTTGAACCCGTTCTGCAGCGTGCGCCGAATGCACAGCACCCCGATCGGTCCGACCGGCGCGGCGATCGAAAAACCCAGCACGA
>SDBT01005359.1_pt1 | contig 21549 bp, 54 predicted proteins | sample 2277101 | NCBI WGS metagenome assembly SDBT01 (sample SAMN10404973, study PRJNA504765) | marine sediment metagenome | isolation source: marine sediment core GS10_PC15, 103 cmbsf | place: Arctic Ocean: Southern Knipovich Ridge | collected 2010
GGACAAAAGATCAAGCACGTAGGGAAGAGAAAGAAGCTTGCAACTGATTCTAAAAAGGCACGGGGACGCAATGAGTGTTTCGATATGATTGAACTCATTGTGCCTGCTATTGGTTATGGTATCCACACTCGTGCCCTTGCGTGGGCTGCGGGAGAAATTACAACGGATGAGTTCTTTGACTCTATACAAGAGGAGAATCCGGAATGGTTAAAGCCGTTACAATTCTAGTATTATTTTGGGTTTCACCTGTAAGCTTAGAAAAGTACACCAAACAGAACGACATGGTTCTTGTCGAGTTCTGGGCAACATGGTGCCCAGCTTGTGTTGAAAGCTTACCAAAGACCCTCGCGATCGCGAGGGCTTATCCTAAAGCAAAGTTCCTTCTGATAGCAGTATCAGACAACGAGCATGATATCCGTCAGTTTTTCAAGACCCGTAGGGTTCCTAAGAACGTCTTGATATGTACGTGGCGAGGCAAGATGCCTGTTAAATTTATACCACGCTTCTGGGTCTATTACAAAGGCAAGAAGATTATGGAAGCACAATCAATGGACGAGGTCAAGAAGAAACTAATCACCGACTTTGGTCCAGAAATCCGAGGAGCACTCAAATGAGTTTCGTAAAGTTAGGCAATAAGATTTACAATACAGACCAAATTCTCTGTATTGAGGACTATTTTGGAGATGAGGAAAATCAAGTTGTTCTTTGTCTTTTGAATAAGGCAAAGATACGGCTTCAAATAACTATGGAAGAGGCCCTTGAAGCACTTGGACCTAGCCTCATACAGATAGGTGGGATGTACCTCGACCCGGACGAAGTTCTGGCCGTCTCCGCCTTCACTGATGCCCAAAACGCCGTAGTCCCCAATAAAGCTTTAATCTGGCTCGGACCCAACGATGGAGAATACTTTGCAGTTCCCGTATCTATTGAAGAAGCAGTAGCCCTTATCAATAAAGGTTAGATTATTATGTTGGTATGGATATTATTATCAGTATTGGTTACAACTATTATCCTCTTGCTGATACTTCTTGGTATTCTCATATCAAATGCTAACCTATAGGTTCTAGTCCCTTACTCGGTTCAAAGGCTCGCCAATAAAAGCCTAAAGGAAATTACTATGATTACGTTTGACACAGAGACCTGCGGTCTCCACGGCCCCGTTGTATTGATTCAATGGGTCGAAGACACTGATACTGATATCAATCTATTCGATTGTTGGCATTCGACAGTACGAGACTCGATTGATCTTCTTGAAACCACGTTCGCCAATCAAGACGTTTGCGGTTTCAACCTAGTATTCGATTGGTTCCACATTCAGAAGTGGTACAGTATGTGTAAGGTCGCTCTACGAAAGTATGGCGATATCACACCAATCGACTACCTCGAAATCATGCCTGACGTAGAGGCGGATGCCCGATTCTACGAATACTGCATAAAGCCTAGTTCGGCTATGGACATTATGCTCCATGCCCGAAAGGGACCTTACCAAAGTCTGATGGCTCGTAAGCCAATCAAGGTACGCAAGGTGCCGGCTGTGATTGCACAATCTGTCGCTGACATACTGGAAGAACGGGTCAAAATTGACGGTATCTACTTCTCAAGAAGGAAGGATAAATTCGCACCGCAGTGGTCTATTAGAGACGTGAAAGATCGTGCAGACCTTTGTGACGTAGTCCTCAGTTTCCATGCTTCCGGCGGACTCAAGACTCTCGCCGAGCATGCTTTGAAAGTAAAAGAAGATGTTATTCTCAAATTCACCGATGTCGAACCCCCGACGTACCCGGTCGAAGCAGGATACGCACCGTTTGCAAAGGCTATCTCAAGCGAAGAGAAACATTGGAAAGCCAAAGTCGGAAGGAAAGAAGGATATGCTTGGCCAAAACACATCGAAGCCCACGCCAACCACTGGGCCTTCAACAAGCTCGCACGGAAATACGGCATGGACGATGTCGTCTATACTCGTGATCTGTGGCACCACTTTGGGTGTCCTGCTTTTGGTGACGATGATAGTATATTGGCCTGTATGGTTGGTGCTGTGCGCTGGCACGGCTTTGCTATCAATGCTCCTGCTCTCGGTGATCTTAGAATTGACGCGTTAAAGCAGTCAGTAGGAGTACCAGTATCACCTAAGCAAGTAAAGAAATATCTGTTTGAAGTCACTGACGAAATTGAACAGGTCGCTATAACCTCAACAGATAAGAAGACCCTAGAAGGTATCTGTGAATGGATGTGCGACTGCGTAGGGGAAGGTTGCGACAAGTGTGACCAAAAGGGAGCACACCCAGCAGCACTTCGGGCCAGAGAGATCCGGGACGCCCGACAAGCGAAGAAGCGAATCGACATCTATGATAAGCTTATCAAAGCCGGCAGATTCCACGCCAGCTTTCAGGTCATTGGCACCCTATCAAGCCGCATGTCCGGAACTGATGGACTGAACGCTCAAGGTATTAACTCTCATAAAGATGTCCGCCGGTGTTTCCAACTGGCTGATACTGATATGGTTCTTGTAGGTGGGGACTTCGTGTCATTCGAGGTTGTCCTAGCCGAAGCCGCCTACGATGACTCTGAACTCAGGAAGGCGTTGACTGAGAAACTACCCTGTCAGTTATGTGATTGCACTGGTAAGGTCTGGGACAAAGATGAAGAAAAGGATGTAATTTGTGATGAGTGTGAAGGTACTCTTAAAGCACCATATAAATTGCACGGGTTGTTTGCAATGGAGTTGTTCCCCGGTAAGACGTATGCAGAGATTCTGAAGAGTAAGGGCACTGACAATGATATGTACGTGAAGGGTAAGGCAGGTGTATTCGCCATGATTTATGGTGGAGACTTCAATACTCTTGTGAACAAACAGGGGATCGACCCAGAAGTTGCCGAACGTGCGTATATTAACTTTCAACGTCGTTTCACTGGCATTGCACGTGCTAGGGCTATCATCGAGAAGAAGTTTTGCTCTATGACTCAACCTCGTGGTATAGGCACAAAGGTCATCTGGAAAGATGCAGAAGACTATATTGAGTCCTTGATGGGTTTCCGTCGGTACTTTACACTAGAGAACGTGATATGCAAGGAACTGTTCGATCTAGCCAACGCGAATCCTTGGAAGCACCTCAAGCTAAAGGTGACGAGGAACGACCGGGAACAAACTGTTGGCGGAGCAATTGCTTCTGCATTGTATGGGGCTGCCTTTCAAATACAGGCAGCTAATTTGCGAGCAGCAGCCAATCATGTTATCCAGTCATCGGGAGCTACGATAACGAAATCAGTGCAACGAGCAATATGGGACGTGCAACCGTCAGGTATAGCTAAGTGGCAAGTTCTGCCGCTTAATGTCCATGATGAAATTATGGTAGCTTGTCGTCCTGGACTTGAAGCTACGCTGACTAAGATTGTGAATGACAAAGTCGAGTCGTACAAAGAACAAGTGCCCTTAATTGCTATCGACTGGTCAGAAGACTTGAAGACATGGGCAGACAAATGATACTGGTATCAATTATGTTTGATTTGATTCACGGCTTATTTGGTATTGTTGCCGCCGTATTTACACTACTTAATGTTCTCAAACTTTATAGAGACAAGAAGGTTAGGGGTATAAGTATAATCTTTATGTTCTACTTGTGTTCCTTCAATGTATGGAACATCTTTTACCTTTTTAGCTTACAGCAAACTCTTGGGGCCGTTAGTGGCCTTTTCGTCCTAGCAGCTAACATCATCTGGTTTGGACAAATGATTTATTATCTGAGGAAAGAATGCAAATGAAACACTTACTAGACTTTATTAAAGACAACAATGGGGTTTTCTATTTTGACAAAGCTGCTAACTGTTTTGTCTTGGCCAAAGACCTGGATGTTCAACTTGTCCCCGACACACTTCACTGTGCTTTTGAAGGAACAGACGATTCCGATGAAGTTCCTGTAAAGGTTGAGCAGGAATGGATCGAGCCTGCTATTCTGTCACTAGAAAGATTCGATGAATTATGTATATAATTCATTATTGGCTAGATAATAGGAACGCGGTACTTGTGGCTAGAGACATACGTGAGGGTAAGGCTCGTCTTCATATGTGTGAACCCTTGGGTGGGTGGGATGACGCTAGCCATTTTATTATTACTCCTTGTAGAAAAAGCTTAACTCCGAGAGTCTTATGTTTGGAGAGGAAACTAAATGCTTCTGAATAGAATCAGAGAAGATGTCCATGAGTTCTACTTGAAAATGCGGATGCTTGACCGCCTCATAGATACAATTGAATTCGAGCGAGCCTATGAAACGGCAGTTGATTTCCGAATGCTTAAGTTAGGTTTGGAGCAACTTGATATGGAAATCATTAAGTTCTTCATCACACTCAATCGTGACCCAGGAGAACTGTCACATAGAGAACTACGACGAGTAGCCAAACATTATAACGTGGCACATTGGTCACGTCTTTCCAAACCTGAACTAATAGAAGAGGTTACTCATGCGGGACAGTACGCAGCAGATCGAGAGATATCTAGACAAGTTGACCTTCTTTCTGACACTGGCCCAGATAAAGCACGAAATGCCGACGGGGGAGACCCACTTGCTGGGCGGGCAATTATTTCTCGACATATTGGAATTTATCGATGTTCTGCCCAAGCAGCTACAGTGGCAAGCCGTCGTCGAAGCGAGAGCGTTGGTCCCGGAGGAGATGTGGGAGAACATGACAATGATGAATGTGACTGGACTCCGGGAACAGAAGATTCTGGAGAGCGCACTAATGGCCCTCCGATACTATTGGAGAGCTAACGTACCACCTGGATTTTTTAATAAGGAAGTCCCTAGCTATGAAGAAGATTACGAAGACTCTATTACGGAAAGTGATTAAAGATGTCTGTCCAGACCCAAGAATCCCCGGACCTTTCCAAGTCATTGCAGATGTCGGCGATACTGGATACTATGACCAAAGAGCGATTGAAGGAATCCGCTCCGGAGACCGGGTCCTTGCCATCCAGCTTCTCGTGCTCGCTGAAGCGGTTGATACTGGCGGAGCTAGTGGATCGGTGGAAGGACGGCCTGTCCCAGATAAAGGTAACCAAAGAGACGATCAGGGTACGGCGTAAGTCCACAATCTGCGGAGACCATATGACTGTCCTTTTGAACGTAGACGATGAAGGATTCATGACTGATATTGGTATCATTGCAAATGGATGTTGTGTTGTCAGTCAAGGATCGGCTCACAACATGATTGAATACTTCAAAGGGAAGCACACAGACACCTTGATCGAAGCGGAACTAATCGACCCGAAAGATGTGTCGCCTGACGTAAGGAATCGCATCGGGTGCTTGGCTTTTCCAATAGGAATACTTCATGAAGCCGCTAAAGAAGCAAGTAAATCGAAAGCCTGAGACAATTATTCAGGAGGCAATAGAGGATTACCTTCTACTTCGTGGTTGGCATGTTATGCCCACTCACGGGAATGAATGCCAAAGAGGATTTCCGGATCTTTATTGCATACATCCTAGGTACAAACAACGGTGGATCGAAGTTAAGAACCCAGTAAAGTACGCGTTCACCGCAGCACAATTAGAGCATTTCCCCATCGTAGGGGCATGGTCCAATGGCATTTGGATCTTAACAGCGGCTACGGAATATGAATACAAGAAGTTATTCCAACCCGCTAATTGGTATATGTATTTGGAGGCAATGAAATGAAAATTTATCTCGCAGGACCTATTACTGGTTGCAATTTTGAGGAATGCACAGACTGGCGAGAAGAATTCAAGACACTGATGCCAGAATCAGTGCAGTGCTTATCTCCTATGAGGGGAAAAGAATTTCTTAAGATGCGGGGAGAGATTCATGGGTCTTACCCAGAACTAGGACCACTAGCCTCGTCCCGAGGAATCATGACGCGTGACTTCTTTGACTGTACACGATCTGATCTGGTGTTAGTGAACTTTTACGATGCCACTATAGTGTCTGTTGGAACTTGCATGGAAGTCGCCTGGGCGTACATGAATCGTACACCTCTGGTATGTATTATGGAAGATAATAACATACACGAACATCCTATGATACATGAAGCGATCGGATTTCGTGTCTCCACCTTACAGGAAGCTGCGGACATCTGCCAGACTATTCTCTGGCCGAAGGAAACAGAATTAGAGGTAAATAAATGTATCAAGCATCCGAAGAATATATTCCACTAAAATCATCACTTAACAGGACAACTAAGATGTCAAAGCCGTGGCACCCCAAGCAAATATATAGCAGAGGACAGAAGATTGAAAACTGCAATGTGACCCAGGCCATATATGTTGATGCTACAAAGATGAAACACATTGTACGTGGAGACATTACAGCTATTATTTTTGATGGTATTCAACACTTCAAAGCACAACATGCTATCATTTATACAGATGATAAGCATATTGATATCGATATCAAGCAAGTTCGGCACACCACCCGAGCCGACATTCAGAAGCATGAGATGATAAAGTCTGGTTTGGATGAGTTTCAGTCTTCTGTAATGTGCTATGATCCAATCAATTACCGTGGCCATGTCATGAATCCGCAGGGCCAAGATGAACCTGTCACCTTTGTAGAGTGGGTAAAACGATGAAGTATATTGCCATACAATCAAATAATGTTCCCGATAATAGCGAATGGAGAGTTGAGGCAATTGAGGAACCAGAAGGACAAGTATATTTAGCTATTTTCTGTGGTCCCGAAGCACAGGAACGAGCTATTGAATATGCGGCTTGGAAAAATATTATGATTGTCAGCACTTAATTGAAACCCCAAACTAAGTAGGGAGAAAGACATGAGTCCCTTTGAGAAATGGTGGAAGACAACTGAGTGGACTGAAATGGACGGACCTGTTCCTTACAAAGCTGCTAAAGAAGCATGGGATGCTGCCTTGACTTTGGCTTCTGAAGCTGTACTAAATGGCACTTATTGGGACTTAGATAGGATGGTATCATGATTGATTGGTTCATCTCCTGGCTTAATGGCCTCAAGGTGGGAGATATTCAATATACTAAAGCGTCTCCCTATATTGTGTGCGACTTCTTTGGTTTCTTGCCTAAAGATTGTCATACTGACGACGAGAAAGCATCTGTTAAATACCGATGTACTAAGCGTATTTGGTCTGGCTGTAGGTGGGATTTTGTTGACACTCTTGAATTAACTATGGAAGGATGGAAAGAAGAATATGAGCAGACCCGAACCCGGTTGGGCAGCCGAATGTGAAGTTGTCCGCGTCCTAGATGGAGATACTGTTGAGATTGAAATCAAGAAGCGTATCCGAGTCCGTTTCTTGGATTGCTGGTCTCAAGACCGATCACTTAAAGACGCCGAGGCTGACCTCCGCATCCGCCACGCGTGTCTGGGAGCTAAGTGCTTGGTCCATATCCCTGGCTCCGTAGACGTAAAAGATCTCTTCACATTCGGCCGGGTTCTTGGGTATATCTATCCGCCCGATTCTGATATCAGTATCAATGAAATTCTAGTGAAGGAGGGATTATGCACCAAACAGAAGCCCAAATAAGGGACCGTCGAGACGCTTTAATCTTCGAGGTTGAAAGGTTAAGTGCTGACTTAGCAACAAATGAGTATTTCTTCAGTCTTAATGCCGCACAACGCAACCTCGTGCAACATGAACTGAAACTGACGAAAGCGTTGTCTGAAGCATTAGGACAACGCATACTACTTTGGCCCAAATTGGAGAGATCATGAAAAGATTTGAGTATCAAACACGCGTCGTTGAGGAGAAAGATCAACTAGACGATCGAATCTCTAAATTGAATTTCTTTATTAATGACAATCCTAGTTTTAAGGAAGACATCGACAGTATGGAACAGGTTCGACTTGAACTACAACTTTTTCTTATGAAGAAGTATTCAGAGATTCTTAAAGAACGAATCCATCAATTTGGGTAAGGAGAAATCATGAATTATCTTGAAGCTCTAGTAGTTGACATCTTTGTTATTGTTACACCTTTTATTGCTCTCATTTTGGTCGCCGGAGCTACTGGTTGGTTTTTAAGAAAGACCATCAAACGAGTAGTTAAAGAACTTGATACTAAGGACGAAGATCAGACCTTTAATGACTATCATCATAAAACCAGTCACATTCCGAAAGGATAGATTCATGGACCGATGAGACGTCCTCACTCTAACACTAGACTAGGAGTATCATGCTTGTACTAACTAGAAAGACATCTGAAAGGATTCACATTGGCGATGATATTGTTATCACCGTTGTCAAGATCATGGGCTTTACGGTCCGAATCGGAATTGACGCACCCAAGGAAATCATAATCAAAAGAGAGGAACTACTTGATGGAGACGATCCAAGACGACGAGGGAATTGAGAGGATGATGAAGCACGCATACTTATATGCAACCTTTGGCACCGAGCTATCTCAGTTCGGCGCAGTCATAGTCCGAGACAAAGCAATGATCGGTATGGGCTGGAATAAGAACATAGATAGCCACTGGTTTTCCGCCATAGAGACAGCCCTGTTTTCCTCACACTCAAAGCCTACCGAAGGCACACTGATCTGTACGCAGCCGCCTGTTATGAGTGACGCGAAGCTGATACTACTATCAGGCGTAAATTCAGTCCTCTATCACAAATCACAAAGGGACAAGAACCAGAATTCGTATCAGGCCCTGTTCAACACAGCCACTGAGTTTTTGGCCAACCACGACATCGGCACAGCCGAATACATAGATCGACTTGACGGGTGTTTTAATATACGATGGGAAGGGGAAACATGGCAGCCATAAAGATCCAACTGGAATGGGACGATTACTTGCAAAGTAACTATTTGACCTTTGAAGAAGTTAAGCTGGCTCTTTTTACTGGAAACCTTGCACTGACTAAGAATATCAAAGTCACCGAGATTAAGGAAGAACCCGATGATCGACAACGACGCTTTGGTTAAGTTTGTAACTCAGTCCAATGCTATTGAAGGCATCCACAGGAAGCCCACTGAAGAAGAGATCGCAGCATCAGAAGCCTTTCTGGGTCTTTGTTCGCTATCAACATCTAATCTCTGTATTTTGGTTAAAGTGTATCAACCCGATGCACTCGTGCGAAGCCAACCGGGTATGGATGTGCGAGTCGGCGAATATGTCGCACCCCAGGGTGGGCCACGTATAGTCTCTCAATTAGACAATCTGTTGATTGATTATATCTTCGGAGGCATTAAGCCCTTCACCATGCACAAAAGATACGAGAACCTACATCCTTTCACCGATGGCAACGGCCGCTCAGGGCGTATGCTCTGGCTCTGGCAAATGACCCATGAAGGTCAGCCCGTAGGACTGGGTTTCCTTCACCACTGGTACTATCAATCACTGGAGACACTATGAGTGCAGATCAAGAGCGTGCTGATTTTAAGTCGGCCTTAGTAGAGATACTTGAAAGATACATGAAGCCCACTGACCTTGAACAGCCGGGCCATTGTGTATCTTGCGATATTCCGGAAGGCACTTCAATGGATGATGCCGCAAGATTCTTTTTTAGTATGTTGAATAAGTTTGTCGCTACGCACTTTTCGGAAGATAGCTCGGTCTTGTATAACGATGCTAGCATCATGATTGGCTACGACGGAGTCTATCAATGCTTATCAATGGGGATAGTGATTTATGAAGGATAACAACTGGTCATGCTTACCTGCGGCTTTTGCAAAGTGTATGAACTTTTCATTACAAGAACTCTTAAAGTATATTGGTCACGATGGTTCCGCGATAGTGTGGCCGGGTTATCCTAGCCCTCTTGACAAAAGAGGATTCCACATTCAAGAGGTTCTTCATGCAGTCCACATGTTGGGCTGGTCAGCAATGCCTCTAGGTCCCAATCCTACGCTCTCGAATGGACGTGGCCCTTACATACAAATTGAGGATGAGTTTTATGATAAAGCCAAACACAAGCTTGGAGTCCATCTTGGTGTCTCTGATTCTGGTATCAATCATGCTGTAGCTCACATCCCTTTATGTGGCTTCTGGTGCCCTTCTCAAGAAACATGGATCAAATCTTTTAACACAAGAGAAGTTTGGCTCATGAACAAGTGTTCATGAGTGTTCAAAGTTACTCTTGTGGTAGGTTAAAATTGTGGTAGTATTAAGAGGTCAAGTGAGACTCAACAGGACATTTGTACAGGTAAGCCTATGGAAATAAATACTGATGATATTAGTATCATCAAAAAGGTTGCTAGATTCTGGTCACACAAAGCCACGAGAGATCAGGATGAATTGGAGAATGTAGCTGCTGCTTACATTTTAGATTACAAGGAAACTAACCCCAAGAATCGGAATCATTATATTGCGAGGCTCTGTCGGAGCGCAATATGTAGGTTTCTAAGTGAGGATGATATCTCTATCAGAATACCCATAGTCTCAAGAAAGCGTCTTGATCTTGTTGATCGCCAACGAAAGGTATATGAACCTGAAGACCCACAAATGGGACCGGAGCAGTATGTCACACTCATTGACAGTCTACTGGCTGCCGCTGAAACGCCTATGGAGAAGGCATACATCCGGTTACGGATAGATGGGTTGACCAATCGCCAAGCGATAGCTCAACTCGATTCAGATAAATCAGAAGTGTCTATAATGCTTCGAGCCATAGAGAAAAGATTTGAGGCAGATTATTATGAATTGTGAAAAGTGTCAAGGCTTTGATGACTCAACCCAACAGTTCTCAATTCTGGGCATCCCTTGTGATCTTTGTAAGCCTTGCTATCGAGCATGGGCTAGGCGATATCCCAAGCACCCCGCCACAATGGAATTCGAGGTACGCAATGCCCAGATTGAAATCTTGAGAGCACAATGGATCGGTCGATCCTCAATAGGTGGAGAACCGAATGCGGCTATGCGTGTTCTCGTTGAGGCCCGTGAAGCCGCCGAACTTGTACTTCTTGAAGACACCCTAGACTGGTTAGAGGAGCCTTTGATATGAGAATCAAAGATACTCTATTACTGGTCGGCATCGTTCTGGGGTTGATGTTAGTATCAGCCTGTTATTGGTACGTATTTCTTTTACTCATATTGGAGATATCATGAAAGCTATTGAATCTATTACATCCTTCTTGTTCTTTGTCATCGTCGGTTTTGGTATCGGTTGGTACGTTTTGAAGTGTCTAGGGATATGAAACACATTCTTAACTGTTTCTTAAATGCCGTTTCCGTCGCATTAGGAATTGCCGGCGGACTTTACCTATTCAATTTCCTAGTGGAGATACGATGAAGATCGATGTTATCATAGGTTGGTTGTTCGCCTGCTGGGTCCTCGGAATCGCTTTTATCGTCATGTTGGCAGTTATAAAGGTATTAGTATCATGAAATATCTTCTTTATGCCCTTTGGGTGTTGTGTCTTGGTTTTGGGACTTTCTTTGTTGTATTCTTTATCTCGACCATATTGAATCTTATGAAAGGAATAATATGAAACGGGAATTCGTACAACTCGCACATACTCTGAACATGGATAAGCACCGCGTCTCCAACATGATGATGTCAGAGAAACTCGATGGAATGAGAGCGATATGGGACGGCGGAGCCAGCCGAGGTATCGAGACACAATATATACCCTGGGCCAATACCGCAAAGGATGCTCGGTTCAAGGTGCCTCAAGTAGCTACGGGCCTGTGGTCGCGCTACGGCAAAGCCCTACACGCACCGGACTGGTTTCTTGACTTCCTTCCCGTTGGCAACATCCTCGATGGAGAACTTTGGGCCGGTGTGGGCAAGTTCCAACAGGTTACGTCAACTGTCCGTTCCTTGAACAAGAACAAGGAATGGGGTGAGATCGATTATATGGTACTCGATCTCGTTGATCCTAGTATCATCTTAGCTCCCGGTCTGATTAGCAATACGAATTTTACCAAGGTTATTGACGGTGCTGCTCTTCAGTTTTGGATGGACAACACTGGTTGTGGGTCTGAAGATGTAATACCCAAGAGATTCTCCGCACGGTACAAGAAACTCTTGGAGATCGTCGGAATGCGACCGGGTTGTACTGTACACCCACAACACATGACACCCTTGAACACCGTAGCAGCTAAGGCCGCTATCAACTTGTTTCTCGAATACGTGCTTCAGATCAAAGGTGAAGGCGTCATATTGAGAAACCCCGACACCCTATGGCAAGCTGGCAGGACAACCGATGTTCTCAAGTACAAACCACACCACGATGCCGAGGGCACTGTGATGGGATATACGTGGGGCCGGGCAACAGATAAAGGTTCCAAGTTGCTTGGCAAGATGGGAGCCTTGGTGCTCAAGTTCAATGATAACACGTTCAAACTCAGTGGTTTTACTGATCTTGAAAGGGAAATGTGTTGGCTCAATGGTGATGACGCCACTGAGTTTGGGAAAGCTTTTCCGGGTGAAAAGGCCAGTCCACAAGTCCACAATGCCATGTTTCCAATTGGAAGCCAAGTCACATTCAAGTATCGGGAACTGTCAGATGGCGGCGTCCCCAAGGAAGCTAGATACTGGAGGAAAGCATGAGAGCCGTACTGATACAACACAGTGGCCGAGAAATCGTATCTGATGATTCAAGTTGTATCTCTGCTGCGCCGCTTGGTGTAGCTGTGATATGTATATCAGATACGCTTGTGATTCTTGATGTACATGGAGATCGTTGGAAACTTCCTATTGGGGATGTGATTCACTACTTACAACAAAGTGGAGATAGAGTATGAGATTACCCGGATACATGAGTCCTTCAAGCTTGAAATGCTTTGAGGACGACCAAGAAGAATACTATCTCCGATACTTGGCGGAGAACAGACCACCCAGGTCGCCGCAGACTCAGCCGATGTCTGTTGGTTCCTCATTTGATGCGTATGCTAAGTCCTATATTCATTACGCTTTGTTCGGACACTATGGTAAAGATAATGAGTACGAGTTCAGCACCATCTTTGCCGAGCAAGTGGAAGCACACCATCGAGATTGGGCTTATGGGGCTGGTAAGATTTGCTTCGATACGTACAAGACTACTGGAGCGCTTGCTAGTATGATGATGGAACTCAAGACAGCCGTTGGCGACCCTAGGTTTGAGTTCAGTATCAGAGGTTTGATTCGAGGTGAAGCCGGAACTGTGCCACTGTTGGGTAAGCCGGATATCTTTTTTACTAATGACCAGGGCGCTCGGGTCATTCTCGACTGGAAAGTTAATGGCTATTGTAGTCAGGCTTCGCCTACTCCGGGATACATTCAGTTGCTTGGTAAGACCCACAAGAATCATGGGCTTCCGCATAAGAAATGTGTCACCGATATACACAAAGGGATACAGATCAATGCGGCCTACAAGCTGGAAGAGTTCTCTCCCTTGTGGGCAGGGCAGCTTGCTTCTTATGCTTGGTTGCTTGGTGAGCCGGTTGGTTCTGAACAATTGGTCTCAGGCATAGATCAGATTACTAGGTCTGGGAAGGGCCATCTTATTATCACGAGGCATCGGGCAATCATCTCGGCTCAACACCAGTTCGAGTTACTCGGACGGTATTGTTATGCGTGGGATTGCATTACTGGCGGACATTTCTTTAAGGGCAAGACGCATTTGGAGTCGTTGAATCATTGCAAATTCTTAGATAAGAAAGCCGAAGGGCTTTGCGGTGATGATCCTTTCTCTCGCTTCTTGAGTGAAAACAGATGATACGATTTGTGAAACCTGCAGACTGTGCTGCATTGCTTGATATTGATATCAAGTCTTATGAGAAGAGATGGGAAGCTAATGAGTTCCTGGCTAACGATACTTATGTCTACGTCGTAGACGAACGGATCGTAGCTTTCCTGTCGTGGAGAACTAATGGCGGTGTCTTACAGATTATCAAACTAGGTGTAACTCCTTCGTTCCGGCGGCAAGGGATTGGGAGTACGATGATCAATGCTGTACTTAGTCGTGGGATGATAACGAAATGCTTGGTTCTCGAAACATCGTTAGACTCTCAACTCTTTCTTAAAGAGAACCAATTCAAATGGATCAATACAATAACCAAACGCAACATTACTCTTTACATGATGGAGAACAAGAATGGCATTGACAACCTCGCAGGTAGCTACATTGACGAGTGTTTCGGCGTCGATGGTCCGGACGTGGATAGACAAGGGCCTCCTGGTGGCCCGGAAACTTCCGGGGTCTACTCATAGGCGTATCGAGAAGTCAGACCTTGAATCCTTTTGTGATATGTATAGCATACCCTTGAAAGGGGGTGATCATGTTTCTAATTAAGCCGGACGCTTTCCGGCGACTGAGGGCTGGTGAGATACTCAAACATATCGAGATGGTACACTCTATTATTGATATGGAGTATTTTAGGTTCACTGTAGACCTTGTTGATGAGTTCTATGCCGAACATAAGGAAAAGGATTTCTATGGTCGTCTACAGGCAACTATGATTTCTGGATCATCCTTAGCTATTATGGTTCAAAGAACATGGGAGCAGGATCAGAAGACTCTTGCTGATGATATTCGCAAAGTGGTTGGTGTTGGTCTTAATGCCGCCGAAAATGGCATTCATTGTTCTGACTCGTTTGATTCTGATATCAAAGAGTCAGACTTAATCTTCGGGAGACATACATGAAATCATATGAATGTAAAATCTTTATGGGATCTGTAAGAGATGGATCTCAAGGTCTTCCATTTTCAGAAGAGGCATTGATTCATGAGATTAAGTATCGTCAAAGCATTGAAATGGATGCTAAAATTGTGGTTCGTCTAACTAAGACTAAGTACATTTTTCTGCAATATGAAGAGGAAGGCTGGGAAATTTCAGCTATTCAATATCCAAGGTTTCCTTACCCTACTTATACTATACGAAATTGTATGCTTCGATTGGCCCAACACTTAAAGAATGTGTTTGAGCAGAAGAGTGTATGTGTTATGGACCATGAAAAGGTTACTTATTTTGGAGAAGAAGGCGATGAACATTCAAGCGGTTGATGGTAATTGGTACAGCAACCCTGCTTGGGTTGCTAAGAATTATGTCATCCAAGTCGAAGATGATTATCTTGTCTTAAAGTATAAAGGACGTGTTTTATGGAACACGGCTCGGCGAGTGCTTTCCACGTTAGGGTTGAAAGCCAAACTGGATGCACCCAGACCTGATAACCAAATCATTCTCAACGGTCGCTTGGTTCTATCTAGCATCTTTAGAATCAAGCCCATAAGACCTATACCCGTGCCAATATTGTACACGTCTACATTCTCCGAGGCCCCAGAACCATTATTCAATGGAAGGACATTATCGTGGAAGCGCTCTGGACAGCGGTGGATGTCAATTGGGGAGACATTTTAAGGGCTTTTCGATCACATACTGATCACAAGATGTTCAATGATGAAGGCATCCTTGTCGAGTCGGGTAGGCCCTTAATTGAAAACCTAGTTGATGCTAAGATGCGTCGCTGTTCAACCTTTTGGTTTTATATGGAACTGTTGATGCATGATCCTAGTATCAGAAGAGAAGGTTCTAACATTTATGTGTCTTGCGGTACACCAATAATCTTAATAGACGGGGGAGCAGAAGATGTCGAATCAAATAGCACCGGATCAAATAGTTAATGTGTTCTGCAATATGACGGGCACGAACATGAATGAAACCCAACGTGCGGCATTTACTCGCTTACTAACGTCCATACATCAGGGTGGGTATGATACCAAATGCAAGGAACTAGAATCTAGTGACTTTGTATATGAAGGACCTACGCCGATATGTGATGGATGCAAGACCCTAGGTCCTGACCATCAACTTGCAGACCTACCACGCCTTGGCGGGAAGGGTACATATTGTCACCACTGTCGAGATGCATTTGGAGAAGAATCATAATGTTGAAGAAAGCCGGCCCCTTTAAGTACAAGCGTGTCCGAGTACTCCCGTCAGATACGCATCCCGTGAACACCAGATTCTACATCATGACAGACCGAGGCAATTTCTGGTGCCCGCCATTCAAAGTACCGTGGATCACGTTTCCTGAACTCATAGAAGATGCACTTGAAATCAATAATGTCTTTGCCGTCCGCCTAGACTTGAAGCTGGCTGCAAAGTGTCATCTATCCGGCCCCGTTGATATTGATATCGGAGAAACTATTGCCTTCCAATTCGACATACCTCTGTATACACGGGAACAGCCTTCAGGCTCTAAGGGATCAGAGAGCGACGATGGCCTTTGCAGACCCGCCGGACAACCTCGGCCTAGCCTACGGTTCGTATACGGACAAGATGGAAAACTGGCTATATCTGGCATGGCTGGAAACTATCGTGTTACAGATGATAAGAAACGCGGACCTGATATGGTTAAGCTACAACGCGATTCACGACCTAGCGGTAAAACACTTCCTGTACGACATAGTGAAGACAAGACACCCGACACTGAAAGTTAAGACCTTCATATGGCGCTACACGTTTGGTCAGTACACAGATAAAGATTGTGCCAGCGGCTTTCGATATCTTGTCAGATTAAGGAAACCTCATGCCCGGATCTATCCCGACAACATCAGAATCCCCTCAAAGAGAATGCTATTGGGTGACTCTCGTGCGGCAGGCCCAAGAGTCCCAGACGACGTTTGGGATTATCCACGAGTCACCGGAAACAGCGCAGAACGCTGTCCCTGGCACCCTACCCAGCACCCGCTGGGTCTCATGCGACGCATTATAGAGTTCAGCACTAAGCCGGATGACCTAGTATTAGATTACTTTGCAGGTACTGGCACCACCCTAAGGGTGTGCAAGAAACTTGATCGCAGTTGCGTAACTGCTGATATTGATCTCAATTATTGTCAAAAGATAGTGGAGGAAACAGGATGTCAGTTTCAGACGATACACGATATAAAGCAATTGTAGAGGAGATTCGTCTGAATTTACTCTTATTTGATACTGAGGAGAATGTGAATAACAACATAACTCGTCAGCAGATGGCCTTTTTACTTGTCCAAATTTATAAATTAGTGAAGGAATAAAGATGTCAGTTCGAGAGTATCGTGACGCCCGACGAGAGTTCGAGCGAGTAGTGAAAGCCACTGCAGAATTGGAAGAGACCCTTCAAGATAAGATTGAAGTACTCAAGGAAAATATCAACGACGCCAAGTTAGAGGTTACATCGCGTGCATCTGATGTAAATACTGCTGCCAGAGAATTGGACGACGTGTTCATGACAAAAGTTGATAATGAGATGATCTTTCGTCTGGCTAAGAGTCAGAAGATTCAGGTCATCGAGATTACGGAGGAATAACATGACTGATCAAGAGAAATATGCTGAGCTATTGCAAAGACATCAAGAACTAACGGCTAGGATGCAAGCCGTAGGGACATATAGAAATGATTTGAGAGATCAGATGGATGATCTAGCTAGGTCCTTCCCTCCCTCTTTCTATTATCGCATTGACGATAATCTTCTTTATCGGGCCAATAAGGGCCGCACTATTGAATTGATAGGATTCACCAAATGAGCAAGCCAACAGTGAAAGACTTTGTTACTCTTTGGAAAGAAGTGGAGAAATGTCAAGAGCAATTAAAGTATGCCACCGCTAAGATTGCAGTCGGTTACGATCGATTGAAAGAGATGGCGGAAACTTTTAATGATGTGTTCTACATCATGGTTGATGACTATCTTGTTTTTCGCACAGAAAGAGGACAGGATGTCAGAGTAGTCAAACCAGGACAAGAATAAGACATAGCCCATAGCTGATATCAGTATCAGCTATGGGCTTTTTGCGTGCGCTTCTGCGCCCAACCCCGGTTACGCTTTGAGGGAAGGAATCCATGTTTCAACTAATCCGATCCAATGGTCAGGTCTCGGTTTCGCGTCTGTTTTTGACCCCTTTACGTTCGCTTGATACGATCTCAGGCCCTCCAGGTCGGCCAGTGTTGACTGAAGGACTTACTTAGGTAAGGGTCTCCTATATTCCTCTCTAATATATAAATAACCCTAAAGGGAGATTCCATATCAGGAGGTTTTATACATAACTAACTAAGTAACTAAGTAGGGCCAATATGTGCCACCCTTTGATTCTAATATCAGTAGGTGTACACCCGATCACCGGTACAAGTGTAATGCGCTATTCTATAGCCTATCGCATTTTAATTTATTCGGATAATCCGACCGGATTTCATTTGACATTTCGACCGGCTTATGGTATTATGTATTGACGGTCGAGGTTCTCTTCCGTGATAGATCGGAGAGAACGTCTGTACAGTAGTTTGATTTCGATACTAATATCAGTCGTAATGTAGCTGATATTAGTATCAGTCACACGGGAAGGCGGTGCAGCATGAAGCGTGTCTAAAACACACTTGGGTGGCAGGCCGTTCCTGTCACCCATTTGATTCCACTATCAGGAGAACACAATGATTACCGAACTGGAGACATTAAATCTCAAATACGGACTTGGGCAGATGCCGCTTGCTGCTTTAGCCAGAGCCAAACGCCAATGTGAGGAAGATGCCGAACACATCTTACTTTCCGGAAGTATACTCGGATATTCAGATGACAAATGCTATTGTCCAATGGTTGCAGGTCTTCCCAACGTGGACCGCGAAGATGCTCGAAAACATGCATCTTATACTACCCCTCATCTGGCCGAGGCCTATAAGAGAATCTATGGAGTCGAGGCCTTCCGGCCTAACCCTATTGGCTTCTTCCACGCCTTGCAGAATTCAACACTTGGCTGGATCATGCACGTTCTCGACACTCTCATTGATACTAAAATCAAAGCTGGTGACACTGCATAGAAAGGACTACCGATGGTACACTTCAGAACACTCATTGAACTTTATCGACCCTACACTGGTTCTGCTGTGTCCATCAATTTTCGCAGCCTACTATCAGTAGAGTTCATTGTCTTTGATATCGGCAGCAAGTTCCCCGGCTGGGACATTCATAGCTATATGCACCTTGCTCAATACGAAGGCAAGCGATACTTTTGGGCAGGTGAAGGAGCACCTAAAGAGTTTGTAGGAGATTGGCGATTCATGTACGAAACTGAAATCGAACTTGCAAAGGACACTCTATAATGTATCAACTTTACAATCTCGTTGCCAGTCAATGGCAAGAGACTGGCAAGCCCATACAAGCACCCTCTCGCCGCAATGCTATCAATTACATTCGTGGTATGGGCCACAAAAGGTTGTCCGAGTCGCTTGGCGTAGCCATTGAACACTTACGAGAAGGCACGTTCAAGGTGGTGAAGGTATGATAGCTCAACTCACCCAAGACGACATTGATAACGGTATCAAGTGCTCTTACACTGAATGCCCAATCGCCTTGTGTCTCAAACGATATTTCAAGGAAGTTAGAGTCGAGAACTTTGAAGTCATTGTCGATGGTAGGCGTTTCTTCATGGCCCACGAATTACAAGTCTTTGCCGTTAATTTTGATGATGGCCTTCCAGTCAAACCGACGGAGATTTCAATAGCTGAACTCGGTCAGTATAGAAAGCCATACAACATGCAAATGAGGTCTCGATGAAACTCCAACTGGAACAGATAGTACACTCTGATCAAAGTCCCTACAACATTGAGAAGATTGAACGCTTGATGCACAATATGCTTCACTTCGGCTTCGACGAGACCAAACCAATACTGGTACGTCCGCGAAGCCGACGTAGAAGCAGTGTATACAAGAAATCACGAACGCCTCGTTGGGAAATCTTCGACGGCATTCACCGCTACATTGCTCTTTTCAATATACAACAGTATTACTGTACTGCATTTGACTTAATCGTACCCGAAGGCATCCCTGTTAGGGAAGTCTGATATCAATATCAAAGGACCACTAATATGCCCTATATCGCAAACTCTATGAAGAACAGAACTACTAATGATCACCCGCTTTTACAACCCACGTTCGAGACTAAAGTTGATGCGGTTATTGAGATGATTCGAGTCATCAACCTCGACGATAGAGAGGGACCTATCAACTATGCTATTAGCCGCATAGTGGCGGAGAGTATGAAGCCCGTAGTTGGCGGATGGAGATACAAGTACCTCAACCGAGCATACGGCACCTTCTTATCGGCAGCAGCAGAGTTCTACCGTCGCCTTGTCGCACCTCACGAAGATCGCGCAGCGGAAAAGAACGGAGATATCTATGAAATTGACGACTAATCAGATCGTTATCGCGATCTTTATGGGTATAACATACTGTCTGATCTCAAACCAGCTTGGCCTTTACGCCAAGATCGAGCAACTTGATATTAAGATCAAACAGATACAAGAAGATATCCGCATCAAACCCAACCTGACCCTTCCTGTCGGATGGCAATGGCCACCTTATACAGAACTGGCTAAATTATGATAACTTATGCGTTCGATGCAACTACCGCCGACATGCCGTCAGTAGTTACAGTTACTGCTGACAATATCGATGGGGCACGTAGGCTGGCCATCTCGGCAGTAAGGAAACACTTCGGCACGAAGATAGGCCCTGGTGTACCTATACACCTTGGCTTCTTCACAACCAAAGTTTCCCACAGTGACGATATCCTTGGTGTTCGGGTAGTCCAGAAGCCAAGAGAGATCCCGAAAGGTGCAGACTGATGAGAAAGTACACCTTTGAAACCGTCGGCGGTCCCCGATACGAAGGGAAGTTAGTTATCGTCGCAAGCCGCATGGATTCAGCCCTACGTAGGGCTGAGAAGTTCTTAAGGAACAGAATAGATGAACTCACTGGCCGTGTTGAGAGTGAGAAACTATCCAAGACCGCTGATGTCGTTTGGTACGACTCGGGAGATTACTAATGAAACAGTACACATTCAATGTCACTGGTGCTAGTCCCTATGATGGTGAGATCATTATCATTGCCTTCACCTGGAAGGTAGCCCGACGTTTGGTAACGGATGCTATCAATTCTTATAATGCATCTGCTCCCAATTATAATGATATCAAACTCACTGGCGAGGAGAGATGTGAGCCTTTTAAGCCACCCCAGATCGTTCACTTTGAATCAGGAGAAGCTTGATGCGAAAACTGAAATGGTTTGCTTTGCTGTTCTGGGTATGCGTATCAATCGTCGCCTTCAACTTCTGGATGAGGAGCCTCTAATGACACAACTGATAATGGCTGCGTGTGTCTTGGTCGTTTTCACCCTATTCGTATCCCTATTCTTTTGGAGAGACGCATGAGTATGCAATTGAAGATGGACACATTATGCGACATTGAAGGCATCACGGAAGAGGACGACTTCGGGCGGATAATGGTTGATAGCGTCAGTCCTGGCATCTGCATGAACGACGACTGCGACTATTCAACTGAAGTCGAACCCGATCAACGTGTAGGTTGGTGCGAGGAATGCCAGGATGGAACTGTCATGGCACTGACTGAAATGGTCATGGAAGGTATCTTACCCACCGAGAAAGACTGATATTAGTATCAGTCTTGTCCGGAGTCAGGTTGGTAGTCCCTGACTCCGGGCGTTATACAGAAAGGCTTTGCTATGCCAACTAACTACTTGTACAAGATAAAAGAACTAGGCAGTAGAGAAGTAGGCGAGAACATGCCAACCAAAGAACCTCAGTCTTGGACCAATATACCCAATGGTGAACCGATTCGTCTTTGTCCTACACCTAATTTGCCTTATTCGGCGAAT
>SDBT01005360.1_pt1 | contig 21548 bp, 32 predicted proteins | sample 2277101 | NCBI WGS metagenome assembly SDBT01 (sample SAMN10404973, study PRJNA504765) | marine sediment metagenome | isolation source: marine sediment core GS10_PC15, 103 cmbsf | place: Arctic Ocean: Southern Knipovich Ridge | collected 2010
AATTCATTCTGTGAATTATACCTATCTCATCCGTCTCCGCAGAGGGTCCCCCCGGTGTACCTCTCGGAAGATTATATCAAACAGAAGAGGTTTATTGTTTTTCAAGTATTTTGAATTTTCTTACTCAAAACTGCCAAATTTTGAAGAAAACTCACCAAAAACCCCCTTTTTTCGCCCTCGGTTTCAAACTGAAACTTTCTCGCCAAAATAGCTTGCAAATTTTTCTTTTTATGTAATAATAAGTAGTGAAACATCTGCATAACACGGTGTTTTATTGAGGTTAGAATAAAACTTAAATAAATGAGAGGTTATTTTCAATGAAAAACTTAAAAAACATAATTTTAAAAATCGTTTTTGCAGGAATCACTTTGTTTTCTATTAATTCTGTGAAAGCGCTTAAAGTTGTAAATGAAAACGCTTATCAAGATGAACGAAAACAAGCGGTAAGTTATGAAAAGTGGTTTCCTTGCGGAGGCATAGCAATTTTAAAAGCCGACCAAAAGCAAAACGGTGGAACCCTGTTTGAAAGATCTACGGCTGTTGAAGCCTTAGTACAAACACGATTAAAAGAAAAAGCCGATCTTTGGAACTCAAGGGTTTTAGCAGAAATTGCAGGCCATTTAGGGCTAAATTTGCACTTTCTTGGAATTCCTCAAAATCAAATTGTATTAGCTAATCTAGCAGGGCAAAGAGAAAATGCTGTAAGAACCTTAATAAGCCACTTCAAGTTTAATCAGCAAAGTCAGCATGGTCAAAGACAGATACATTTCGTATGTGGGTTTTTAACTAAAGCAGGAGACCTTGAAAGCGGGCACTACTTTTTGATCACGATAGATAGAACGGCTGACACAATGTACGTACAAACCGATGACTATACAAAAACCCCAAATGCACAAAAATTTGTAACAGATCTAAACACTATTTATGAAACAGCCACTCTAGAAATGGCACAAGAATCTCTACTTCAAGAAGGCGGGGACTTTTATGATGATGTTGATCTAGATGAATTCGCAGGAGCTATAGCAGCTTCTATGGCACCACAACCCCTACATGATGACAACGCTGAGGTTTTAAAAGCAAGCATACGCTCTGAAGAAGAGAGACTAGCTCAACAAGCACAACAAGAAGCGCTAGAAATTCAACAACTTGAAGAAACCCTAAGAGCATCACAACAACCAGCTCCTCAAACACAAGTAACAACTCTTACTACCGATCAAATGGTATTGCTAAACGTTATAGATGAAACAGTCCTTGTTCCGTTTATTGCAGCACAACCCGAAGGTGATATTGTTGTAACTGTAGGAGCGTTAATAACAGAGCTAGAACGACAAAATAAATTAAACTATCTTGAAATGTTAGGCTTATAAAAATGGAGATTATATCAATGAAAAACTTAAGAAACATAATTTTAAAAATCATCTTTGCAGGAATAGCTTTAGTTCCTGTCAATTCCGTAAAAGCATTGGAAATTCGACATGTACCAATTAACCAACAACAATACCCTCAAGCATTTCCTTGCGGATGTATTGCAATTTCTAGAGCACTGCAAAACCAGGGCTTCTCGCTTCCTAATGCAACGTCTAGAGTGCAAGCATCAATAGCAGGAAATGCACACGGCGTAGCGTTAGAACGCTCAGAAACATTAACTCAAATTACCAATAGTTTGGGCTTGAATATGAATATTCTCCAAATGCTAGATGGTCAAATTAGAGTCGCTGAAGTTGCAATCGTAGTAGGTCAAGAAGGAAAATTTTTTGAAAACTTAATAGGCAGATATAAATACTCTCAACAAAACCAAATACATTTCGTATGTTTTTTTCAACATCCACGAGGACCACATGGATTTTTAATTACAATCGATAAAAGAACAAACACCTTGTTTGTCCATACAGACCCCTTCGCAACAGAAGGAACACCTGATGTTCAAGCATACGCAAGAGAAATTAACAGATTATACGAAGCAGCAACCCCTAAAATGGCACAACAACATCAACATCCAAGACAACATCCCGTACTTAATGAGGAACATTTAATAGCGGCAGCAATAGAGGCTTCACTTCAAACATCACAACCACAACCTAGAGATGATGAATTGTCTAGAGCCATAGCAGCTTCATTGGCAACAACTCAACCTCAACAGGATGACTTAACCAGAGTTCTAGAAGCGTCTAGATTGGAAGCTTTAGCTGCAGAAGGCAAGCGATTGGAAGAAGAAAGACAAGCCCGACTAGCAGTAGAACGAGAAAGACAACAACTTGAAGAAGCTCTAAGAGCATCCGAGCAAATAGCACCGCAAACACAAGTAGCAACTCTTAGTGAAGATCAGTGGGCAAGATTAATAGAAGTAGCTCCTTTTCTTACAGATAATCGTTATATAACTGCAGCTAACATAAGCGATGGACTTTTAGAAGAAGGTAACCTAAATTACGTCCTACATAGGATCAGATAAACATTAGAAAACTTGATTAAAAAAGAGGGAAAAGCATCTGCCTTTCCCTCTTTTAATTAACAACAAAAGAAAGCACAATTTAAATGGAAAATTTAAGAACAATAATTTTAAGCCTCATCATAGTGGCAACCCAATTTTATGGGCCTTTGATAAATCCATTTGCCACTAAATATGTAAAAATTGATGAAAGAAGCTATCCCGGAGATGAAGTAACTTTCCCTTGTGGTTGCATCGCACTTGCAAATGCATGCAAACAAGAGGGAATCAATATAAAAGCTCTGCAAGAAGCAATAAAACAAGAAATAGCTAAAAACAAAGGAATAGATTTTACCAAAGTCCTTCACGACTCTTTAGAAAAAGCCTTAAAAAATGGATTGATAAATAAAAAAAATAAACAAAAACTAGAGAAGGAATTTCAAAAATCCTTTAAAAAAGAAACCGCTTGTCTCCTTCTACTCGGCTCCCTGAAAAAAATCGCCGATAAGTTGGGGCTAAGCGTACACTTTGCCATTTTAAAATCTGACCAAATCCAACTAGAAACAACAACAATAAAAGAACTGATTCAAAAATTTAAATCTGATCCAAAAGAAAAGAGACTGCACCTTGTTTGTTTATGCGGTTATTTCAACGAAGGAAACAGCCATTTTTTCTTAATCTCCATAGATAAAGAAAAAGACACCCTTCTAGTTCATACAGATTCAATCGCATTCAGCAAAAACCCTGAGGTCGCCGCATACGTTAGGGAATTAAAACGAATTTATCAAAAAAGCCCTCTTTTAAGAAATATCGCAAAAAAAGCACTACTCTTATTGAAACCTGTTACAACATGAAAACATTGCGGGGTTTTTACTTGCAATTTTATCTGGTTATGTAATAATAAAAGGTGAAATATGCACTAAACAAATTTACTACTTTAACTAACTTAAGAAATACTTTCCCGCACCCTTCGATCCCTCGCTCCTTCGATACACCGGCTTAGCGCCGGCACTCAGGACAGGTTCGATTCCTTACGGAATCACTCGGGACAGGTACTATTCGCAAGACGAATCACTCAGGGCGGACGGATGTGGGGCAGCAATTTAGGTTACACTAAGCAAAAACTGCATTTCAAGATGATGGAGGTTATTCGAATGAAGAGTTTAAAAAATATAATCTTAAAGGCAATTTTCGCGGGAATTGCTTTATTTCCAATACTATCTATAAAATCTCTCGATATTGTAAGAATTAGGATTTGCCAGGATTCTTATCCAAACCCTGCAAGCCCTCGATGGAATTGTGCTGAAATCGCACTGTACAATGCTTTCTATGGAAAAAATTTTCCTAATAAAAAGATACTGTTTCCACAGGACATGATAGCCACTCTAAATTCGGCCATCTTAGAAGGAACAAAAACAACAAGCCGCCCACAAGGTTCTTGCAAAACTTTAGCCGACATTGCAAAGAAAATAGGATTAAATATTCGTTTTCTTAGCCTAACTGCCCAAAATATAGTAATCGATAGAAAGGGAATAAGAACCGAAACTCCTGAAAAACTTGCACAAAAAGTTAGAGCAAAAATGGTCGATTTTATACTTTCACCAACCCAGCTGATACATTTTCTCTGCTTTATCACTTATCCTGGGGGAACCTATACTGAAAGAGGAAATCATGGATTTTTAATCTCTATAGGTAAAAATAGACAAATGTACGTTTACGAAGATAAATATACTTCAGATCCAAAAGCCTATTCAATCGTACAACCACAAGTGCAAGCATTCATCGATCAACTAACAACTATTCACGATGAAGCAATCACATTAACAACAAACGCAACACCAACAAGACCTCATGAAGAAGACCCGTTTTCCAATCTAATGCTACAAGTATCAAATGGATATATTACAAGAGGCCAAATTCAAAGTATGGGATTGCCTGAAGATCAAGTTTTAATTTTGCTAGATATCGCTCCGCCCATGCCTAGAGATGAAGATGACGAGGCAACTCTAAGGCTTATAGAACAACTTCAAATGGAAGATATAGCTCCACAAACAATCCCGCAACCTCAATCTCCAACACTAACTCCAGATCAATTGCAAAGATTAAGAGATTTAGGCAGAGAATTTACTGAAATGGCAAATCAAGGTATAGTAACCATAGAGATTATAGTGGCTTTAGTTGATCCTGACAAATTAAACTATATCCTAACAGGACCTTTGGAGCAACGAGTTAAATATGAAAAACAGTAAAAATTTCTTATTCAAACTCATAACTGCTATCACCCTACTTACAGTAGGAACCATATCCGTTTATTGGTACCTCAATAAATCGTCCTACTTTAACGTTGTTAAGGTTAAAATTAACCAGTTTGTTTATCCTGGAGACTTATCTCGGCCACGAACCCTAAAAGACCCTACAAAATGGGGATGCGCAGAAATAGCAATATACAACGCACTACTAAGTGAAAAACATCCAGAGATTTACAACTTCGGTGAAAATAACTTAGCCTTACTAGGTAGAAAAATACTGTTTAAAGATCTCGTAGAAAAAATAAATTCTGCAATAGGAAAAGCAACCCTAGCAACGGACCGCCCTCAAGGCTCCTGTAAAACTTTAGCCAAGGTTGCAGAAATAGTCGACATCAACATACATTTCCTAAGCCTGACCAATCAAAATATGGCGATAGACCGCGAAGGAATCAACACTGAAACTCCAGAAAACCTTTCGAAAAAAATTAAAGAAAAAATGGTTGATTTTATACTTTCACCAGCAGAGCAAATCCACTTTCTCTGTTTTATCTTCTATCCTGGTGGCGAGATGGATCCAAACCCTAGCAACCATGGATTCTTAATTTCGATAAACAAAAATAAAACAATGTATGTTTACGAAGATGGCTATACACGTGATAAACAATCGGTAGTACAATCACAAATTCAAGCCTATATCAACCAGTTAACTAGCGCTTATATGGCCGCCATTACAGAAACAAAATATAAATATTCAGATTCAAGCATATACTCAAAAACAGAAAACTCCTCTTTTCCCATAACCACACAACAAGATGGCGCCTAAACAGTACTCAATCATACAATAACCCAACTTGCTACTTTGAATGAGATAGCAATTTTTGTTGATTCCAATAAAAATAAACGTAACTAAATCTGTTATAAATCAATTTATAGAAATAAGGTATTGCATAGAAGATCAAAAAAGTTTATGCTGTTTTTTCTAAAACATCGAGTAGCGCCACTACCAAAACAATTTGTAAAACGATAAAGAGGTGATGGAAAAGTGGAGATAAGAGAAAGCTTTGGACCACATTTAACTTTAGATTTAAGTGAATGCAACACATCTAAACTAAAGGATATTAGTTTTATCTATAATATTTTGTATGAATTGCCACCCAAAGTAGGAATGACACGAATAACGCAACCCTACGTTTTTCCATACAGCGGACTAATTCCAGAAGACAAAGGAATTACAGGTGTCGTTATTTTAGCAGAAAGCCATGCTTCAATTCATACTTTCGAAGAAAAAGGATTCGTATTTGCAGATCTTTTTTCGTGTAAATCATTTGATATTGAGAAAGCTTCAAAATTTCTTATCAATTCATTTGAGGCTAAAAAAGTCGCGAAAAATCTAATTTATAGAGGCGCAAATTTTCCAAGAGAAAAACATCCTTTACCGAAGCAAAATGAAATTTAAAACAACATGAAAATTTTCGGAAATATCGGCAAGCAACTCTCTCAATATGAAAGCTCCAAAATAGTTCTCGTATCTGCCCCATATGATGAAACAAGCACTTGGGTTAAAGGTAGCAACAAAGGCCCCGAGGCAATAATCGAGGCCTCCGCCTATTTAGAGCTATATGACATAGAAACAGATTCCGAAGTCTATAAACAGGGAATTCATACCGATAATCCAATTATTTCAACAGGCTCAATCATTGAAGAAATAAAAAATAGGATCTCCAAACATTTAAAAAACAACAAATTCACCGTACTTCTCGGTGGAGAACATTCTGTTATCCTAGAGGTAGATATGACAATATTGTTAAGATGATTGTAAGAGAAGTTGGATTTGAAGAAGCTAGGACTACAAAAGTTGGGATAGTTGAATTTCCACCAGATCCTTTTGAAGTTCATACAACTGTTCATGTGTATCAAAGAAGCGAGTATGATCGTAAACCTTGGCTAGAATATGCTATAGATATTCTAAAGACAAATCCAATATATTTTCATTTATGGGGTCATTCATGGGAGATTGAAAAATTTGATTTATGGGATGAATTAGAAAAATTATTTAAATATTTAAAAGAGCATCATAGTGAAAGTTTACATAGCTAACGATAGCAAACAATCAATAGGCGGTGGCTGGACATTCATAAGAAATTTTATTGAAGGTCTGAAACGAATTAAAGCTAAAGTTGAATTAGTTGATTTTGATGTGAAAGCGGATGTTGTCTTAATCCCTTCTTCCACTATGACTGACTACGATAAGATGAAAGTGCTAAAGGATAGGGGGGCGAAAATAATTCTGAGAATCAATGGGATACCGGAAGATAGTAGAAATAGAGGCACAGGATACTCTAGGCTAATGAATATGGCACTTTTAGCTGATAGACTAGTATTCCAATCGGTTTTCTCGAGAATACGCTTTTTAGAGGCATTTAAAGACCAGACAAAGCTAATCACAAAAGCAGAAAAAAAGTCTGATGTTATAAATAATGGTGTGGATAACTTAGTCTTTTGCAAAGAAGGAGATACTTTTAATTGGGATCAATCAAAGATTAGATTCTTATTCGTCCAATATAATCGCCATGAAAATAAAAGATTCCAGGAAGCTAAAGAAATATTTAGATTATTTAAAGGCAATAAAGAATTAGTTATCGTTGGTAGGTTTTGTCCTGAAATGATTGAGTATAGATTTGATTTATATCCCCATGAAGAATATCTATATATACCAACTATGGAAGATAGAAAAGATTTAGCAAAACTGATGAGAAGTTGTGATGTCTTGCTTTTCCCAGCGATATTAGATAATATGCCAAATACTGTACTTGAAGCTAGAGCTTGTGGATTGGCTGTTATACTGCATCCTTATGGTGGTGCTGTAGAGGGGTACACATTCCAATCGTTAGTGCTTGGGTCATTACCTGTAGATCATTTGTGGAGTAACCGAGAAGCTATAACACTTAATATTAAAAGAATAATAGAAAATAAAAAAGCAGATAATGTTTTCTTGATAGAAGATATGTCTGAAGCATTTTATCAATTATTTAAAGAGGTATTGTCATGAATCCAAGAAGAACTAGATGGGAACAATTGTGGTATTACTATACACTTCTGGCATTGATAATTGTTACTGGCTGGCAGTTACTTATATTGAACTGGACTGGTCTTATCTTATTACTGCCTGTCTGGTTTACTCTTTGCCGGCTGGGTAAAGTCAGTATGATATGGTAGAATAGAGAATAGCAGGATAGCAAAATTTGGTTTTGAATGTTATGTCAACAATATTCTTTACTACTATTACCACCATTTTCATTTCCCCCCTATAAATTTCCCCGCCTTGCTATTCTGTTCGGCGGGGGATTAGCATAAAGGGATATGCAAAAATTAGACGAAACATTACAAAAATATAAACCAGGAATCCAGATAAATAGAGATTCAATAAAAAATCCTCTATTAAGGCCTAATACCACTCCTTTTCCAAACTTCCTGATTGATTTTGTAATGCCTATAATATCTAATCCTACTACTAAAGTAATGATGTTTTTAGTAAGAAAGATTTATGGGTGGAATAAAGATTGTGATTATATAAGCATTAGCCAAATAGTAAAAGGAACTAATATTGATCGTAGATCAGTAGTAAGAGCTTTAGGTGATTTGTGCGAACGAAAAATCATACTTAAAATTAAGAGCAAGGATAAAAAAGGTAAAGATGCCACTAATTTATATTCTTTTAATGAGAATCTATCAAAACTACCTAAAGGTAAATACTTCCACGAAAAGAGGGGGTAGGGGGTATATGCCACTAGGGTAGGGGGTATATGCCACACACAAAAGACACTATTACAAAAGAATATATATAATCATTTGTTAGGGGGAAATACCCCCTACTGTGGATAACTAATGAAACAATTTGAGATTAAAAGATATAGATTAGATAAAGGTAAGCATTGTTTTATTCACAGAGGCAAATTAAATAAAATATTAGCTGGAAAATATGGACTAGATTATAACAAAACATGTATTAAAGTTTTTGATTGGGCGACTATAAAAGATCAAGATGATTTTAGAAAAGCGACTTGGGGTGATGATCCGGCTAGAGGAGAACCAAAATTAAATAATACAATATTTGAAGCTACACAGATTCAGAATATTTGTAATATGTATGGATTTGCTCCTAGAGTTTATGGATTAGAAACAGTCCAGATAAGTGGTAGATTAGTTCCTGTACAATTTTGCGAATATATAAAACCAAAATATCCAGATCAAATAGAAGCTGAAAGAATATATGATTGGATAATAGCAACACTAGGAAAGGATTTTAGTTTTAAGTGTGAAAAAAGAGATGTTAGCAGGGAAGATATTATTGATGGTCAATTAATAGACTTCCAGACACTACATTTTACTAAGCCATATTTAGACAAGGTTAGAGATATCTACATTGTGAATGGTAGGTATGGAAAAGTGTATTATCAAGATGAGATAGAAATAGGATTGACTGGTAGCCCTAGAAAATCACTTGATCGTATTAAGTATATGAATCTTACTGATATAGACTTCAAAGGTAAAGATGTTTTAGATGTCGGTTGTGCCGGCGGATTCTTTTTGCGATATGCAAAAACTATGGGGGCTAGAAGATGTGTAGGATTAGACACACCGCTTACTATCCATGCACCAAGACATACTAATAATTATTTAGGATATTTTGATATTGATATATATCCATCAGGAGAAGATGGGGAGTTTGAAATGCCAGAAGTAGCAATGATTCAATATGACATTATATTTTTCTTATCAATGTATATGCACATTGGATTACCTGAATCTGTATTTAATTTTTTAAAGCCAAGTGGAATAATGATATTTGAAAAGAATGGCAGAGAATCAGATGAAGCAGTCGAGAAAATATTGAAAGATAAATTTAGTAAAGTAGATTTAGTAGGTCATGGAAAAGATCATGGCAATAAACCAATTTACTTATGCATAAAATAATCATGAATGTCTAGCTGTAACCAGGAGTTAGAAAAGATCTACTTAGAAAAAGGCATAACTAGGTGTGAAATTTGCGGATCAACTCATATTCTCAGTTTCCATCATCGTAAAAAAAGAAGATGGTATAAATTATGTCCTGAATTATTAGTAAGCTTCAATCAGACAATCCTGGTGTGTGCTGAAGACCACGATAAATTAGACAATGGTTTTTGGGAAGGCGATAAGAGAATAACTGCCAAAGAATTTAGCAAAGAGCAGTTTAAAAGATTGAGGGGTGATGAAGATATTGTGATAAAATAAGAATGCATTTTTACCTCCAAAGTATTTATGTAGCATAGCCGTTCTCTTTATTGAGAGCGGTTTTGCATTATCATTAGGTGTTGCTTGTTTTTAAATAGTATAGTATGTTGTAATTGTCTTGACAGTATGTTTCATGTATAATATAGTTAAGATAATATACATTAAGTTTGGAGGTAGTATGCCTGAAGAAGATAGGTTAATAGAAAACTTTAAACGAATAGCACCGAATCGTATGGAGTTGGCTATTAAAGCAATCCGTAGTATTGGTAATTTGGGTAATCCGAATTACTACAAGGTGGATGATCATATAGCAGCTAAGATGATTATCCGTCTTTATAAAGAAATAAAATTAGCTGAAAGTAATCTATGCAGAGCCATAGATCTTGGAGATACTAAATATAATCTAGGAGGTAAAAGTGGATAAAAATATAGTAGAGTTAATTGAAAAAGGTATAGCTGAAATAATGATATTAAGCTACCGCAGGAGTTTAGGTAATAATGATACATTCGTTACTTATAGTCCGCATGTAGATGAGTTAGAAATCCGCATGTATGTTGGTAAATGGGATGGAGGCAAAGAACCAGTTTATATAAGGATTAATTTAGATACTGATCAGGCTTTAAGTAATATTAAGCATGCTATACAAGCTATATGCACCGGAGAGATTAAAACATCTGCTGAATTGGTTATTAACAAAGAAGCAAAACCAAAATATAATCCAAATGAACTTCTTGTAGAAAATTTAAATACAGAGATTGGAAAAGATAAGGAGGTTCCGAGTGTCAACTAAAGATAAAGGAGTGAAAAAATTAAACATTTACGAAAAGTTAAGCTATATTCAAAGCAAGTTAGTAGCTCCTAAGAGTCAATATAATCCTTTTGGTAAGTTTAAATATCGTTCTAATGAAGATATTTTAAAAGCGGTTGAGCCACTTTTAAAAGAAACTGATACTATGCTTCTTACTGTTGATAAGATAGTCCTAATAGGTGATAGATACTATGTAAAAGCTATCCAGACACTTAGAGATATTGAAACTGGAAAAGAATATAGTGTACCTGCTTATGCAAGAGAATCATTAGTTCACAAAGGAATGGACGAAGCCCAGATAACCGGAGCTGCATCATCTTATGCAAGGAAGTATGCCTTAAATGCATTATTTAATATAGATGATGTCAAAGATGCTGATGCACAGAAACCAACTGATGCTAAAAGGGAAAAACCTAAAGTAAATTATTTAGATCAGATACTCAAGAGATTAGAAAATAAAGGATTTAAAACCAAAGAAGAACAACAAAAAGAAATACAAAGATTATTCCCTAGTGTTAAGACACTAAAGGGATTAAAAGAAAGCGACTATCAGAAAATTTTAGCAACTTTAATACAGAATGGAGGCACGAATGGCGGAGAAGATAAATAAATCTTTATATAATGGGAAAGTATCAATTGACTTTTACCCAAACTCTCATAGATATAAAAAGGTGGGAGAGAAAACTTATCTGATATCTGTTACATCAGTTACAGGATTAGTAGATAAATCTAGACCATTGATTAAATGGGCTTTAGGTTTGGCTAGTGATTTTTTAAAAAATCTATTATCCAAAGGTGTAATTATCGCATTGGCAAATATAGAAGAAGCTATTGATCAGCATAATATAAAAAGAGAAGAAGCTGCTTCAATCGGTGATCAAGTTCATGATTGGGTTTCAGAACATATCAAGGCAGTATTGGCAGGTAATTCTAAGCCTAAATTACCAGATGGAAAAGAAGTGCTAAATGGTGTAACAGCTTTTCTTAAATGGGAAGAAGCTAACAAAGTTAAGTACAACGATGAAGATAAGATGGTTTATTCAAGAAAGCACGATTTTGTTGGGAAACTTGACTGTAACGCTACAGTAAATGGGTTACTTTCAATGGTAGATTTTAAAACCGGCAAGGGTATATATGCAGAGCAATACTTCCAAGTCGCAGGATACAGAAATGCTTACGAAGAAGAATATGGCTGTAAGTTTGAGCAAAGTTTGATTCTTCATTTCGGAAAAGATACAGGAGAGTTTGAAGTCTATATTTGTGGAGATCATGAAGGAGACTTGAGAGCATTTCTAGGACTATTGGCAGCTAAGAAGGTTCTAAAGGTTAGAGAAAAAGAACTAAAAGACATCTGGAAAAGTAAGCAACCTTGGGCTAATAAATAGAATTTGATATGAAAGAGATAAAAAAACCACATAAAAAAGATGCTATAGCAACTTGTGTTCATACAAGAATCGATAAAAATGGTAATTTGGTGGCAACATTAAAACCAATTAAAGGTAAGAAAAGGTTGTACAAACAAGCAATTAAGTTCTTAATAGAAAATTATATGGATATAGAATTAGTTGAAAAATAACACCTCAATATATATTAGACATATTAATCTTAATAGCAGTAGCAGTTGTAATCCTGACTGTGGGTTGGTTGTTGGAAAAGCCAGAGGAAAAAGATATTATTAATAAATTAAAGAAAGGTAAATAAGATGTCAGTACCAATTAGAAAATACGATTTAGTAGTCAATATCCAAAAGGATAAAGAAAAGAAACCGGTTTGGAAGAATATAGGGAATATAGCTGTATGGGCAACAGAGGAAGGTGGGGAAAGATTAAGCACACAATTACACATGTTCCCTTGGTTAAATATAGCTACATTCCTGCAAAAACCCAGAGAGGATATACAACACCCATCACAGCAAGGACATCCATCTCAACCTCAAACTCCAGTAGCTAACCCAGAACCAGAACAAGAAGTAGATGTAGAAGATATACCATTTTAATAACTAAATAATATGGTTAAAGAAGAAGAAAAAACATTTGATGATCACATAAAAACAATAAAAGATATTGTATCTGAGATTAGGAATTGTGTTAATCCACACGAATTAGCAAATATGCGATTAGATCTAGCTGGGTGGAAAGTTTGGCTAGGAGTGCAAAAAATTGAGTATAAATTAGCTTATTGCTCAGAACTTAACAGAATAATGAGAGCTAAAGATTTACCGGCTGCCAAAGCTAGAATAGAAGCAGAAGATACAGATTTATATAAAAAACACGCATTAATAGATCAACTCTATAACGATGTTAAAACTGTCATAAGTGCAGCGGCTACAAAGCTAAAAGTGCTGTCAGATGAAAGATATCAACCAAGATGAATAAGATAAAAGAACAAGTAGAAGAATTGGAAAAAGAAATTGAGTATGAGCAAAATCAATATGATGTTGCTTGTAAATATCCAACCGAGACAAACCAGTTTTATAGAGCATTAGGTAAGCAGGGAACAAAGTTGGAAGAAAAGAAACGAAGATTACAAAAATTAAAATCTAATTTAACCAACACAACTAATAAGGAGGAGAGTAATGAGTAAGTTTAAAGTAGGAGATAAGGTAGAAGTTGTATATGACGTGCAATTCTTTAACAAGGGAGATATAGTCTTAGTTAATGGGTATAATGAGGCAGCTGGACATTATCTCGTACAAAAAGAAGAAACACACGGATATCTAACCGAATCTGAGATGAAAGGAATAGCTATGATAGATAAAGAACAAACAGAAGAAGAAATGATGGCACAGGTGGTTAAAGTCAACCCAACATTATTCAAATTAATGCAAGAATGTGAGTGGGACTTCCATCAAGGCAGTAGATATAAGAAATTAGTAGATTTTGTTCAACAAACCCGCACCAATGCTCTAAAGGATAGTATTAAAGCGTTGGAAGAAAAAATGCAATCTCCATCAATAAACCAAACCCACGAAGATTATACAAAAGGAATGGTTAGGGGAGTTGTAGTTGGACACAATGGTTGTTTAAAACAAGCCAAAGCTAACATTAGCAATCTAATAAAGGAGTAGGGATGATAGAACCAATGGGAGTTAGTCAATGGAGAGAGTATGGTAAAAAATATGGTTATTGGGGATTTTTTGAGAAACAAATCAATGGTTGGGTAGTTTGGTTACTACGGAATATATTATTTTTTATCATATTACTTGGAATCCTCAACTGTATTCAATTAAACACAATAATAGAATTACTTAAATGAACCCTAAAAAGATAGCCCCATACCTTTTTATAATAATATTATTTACAACTTTATTAATTTTAGAATTACTTAGTAAATAAAGAAAGGAGCTTAAAGTGAGTAAACATATATTTATGATAGGTAATCTGACAAAAACAGAAATAAAATCTATGGAAATGAGGTTTGGTTTTAATGGACATACAAAATCAACATTCAGTAGTATAGGTAAAGAGCTTAATATATCTTCAGATGATGCGAGAGAAACTTTAAATAAAGCCATAATATCAATGTACAAGTCTAATAAATGTGATGGTCATTCTGATGATCTAAGGGTTCTATTAGAAAGAATTAGTGATATATTTGAAAATCCTATAATTGAATTCGTAGATGAAGCAAATTGAAGTCAATGTAGATAGATACAAAGGTAAAGAGCGAAACTATCGTATGCACTCTCCTATGCATGTTTTAGTTGATGAGATGAGAATATACTTTAATGAAACAGCTAAGAAAGGTGTAGGTTCGTTTGGATTCTATCTTGGTTTTATAAAGCGTCTTGGGTTACCAATCGCAAAAAGATTATTCGCAGAAACTAAAGAATCCAATGTTGAAACTCCAGTAAAGATATTCTGGTGGAAAGTTAAGCAGGAATTCAATAAGAGAAAAACTAGCTAAAATAATTAATTTCTTGTACTTTAAAAATTAGGTTATAATGATTGTGTTATTAGTAATAGGAGGTTTTTTTATGAATGACGAAGCCAAAAATGATGATCAATCAACAGAAGATCAAACTGCTGATGATCAAAATACTGATACCGATGATACATCTAGTGATGATAATACTGATATCGATGACAACACTACTCTCGATGTAGATTCTGACAAAGATTCTGACAAAGATTCTGACAAAGATTCTAATGAAGGATCTAGTGATGATTCTGAAGATAATTCTGACAAAGATAGTTCTGACGATGATAAGTCTGACGATGATTCTGGGGATAGTGATAGTTCAGATGATGATTCTGGCGAAGATGGTGATAAAGATGGTGAAGGCGAAGGAGGATCTGAACAATAGAACATGAATAAAAAAAAACGCATCTTAGTTACAGGTGATGAAGGATTTGTAGGCGGACATTTGGTTAAAGCCCTTAGAGATCTAGGGCATGAAGTTATTGGGTTTGATTTAAAGAGTGGACATGATATTAGAAATATCCAGTCTTTAGAGGGAACTCTAGATAAATTTCAACCAGAAGTCGTTTACCATCTTGCTGCCTTAGCTGGGGTGCGTTTTTCTTTAACACAATATGAAGATTATTATCGCACTAATGTTATCGGAACTCAGAATGTAGTTAATGCTTGTAAGAAAGCCGGAGTTAGACAGATAATATCTTTTAGTTCCTCGTCAGTATATGGTGGTAGTGGAAAGCCGGTAAAAGAAGAAGATCCAATGAATCCAATATCACCCTATGGTATATCAAAACTGGCTGGTGAACATATTGTGAGGGCTTGTAGAATACCAATTTGGAACATAGTCAGACCATTCACGATTTATGGAGAGAGTGGTCGCAAGGATATGGTCATGTATAAATTCCTTACTGGAATTAAGGATGGCAAAGAAATAATTGAGTTTGTTAATCAAGGTGGCAAAACCACTACGAGGGGATACACCTATGTAGGTGATATAGTTAATGCTTGTATAAAACTTCTAGATTATGGTCAATCGGGGGATTTTAATATAGGTGGACAAGAAGTTATCAACATAAAACAGTTGATAAAAATTATGGAAGAGATAGTAGGTAAACAAGCAATAATTAAACCACTACCTCTTCTTTATGGGGATCAGCCACATTCAGTAGCAGATATAAGTAAGTCTAGGGAAGAACTTAATTACATTCCTAAGACCACATTTAAAGAAACTTTAGAAAGAATTTACAAAACAGACTTCGCCAATGGCAAGTAATTATAGACAACAAATAGAAAAATTCAAAACTAGTTTCGATGGTGATTTTGGTAATGTTATTGAGATAGGTGGTGGATCTAATCCTACTAAAGTTAAATGTGAATCATATAATAATTTAGAGTATCCAGAGTTTGATTTGAATAAAGCATTGCCACCAATTCATGCATCTAGAGGATGTTATGATACATTATTCTGTTGGAATGTAATGGAATATGTTTATGATCCATGCCAAGCTTTCAGATGGTTCAATCAGCTTTTGAATGGAAGAACAGGTATATTATATGTCAATTTCCCATACTTCTATCCGCACCATGATCCTAAAGGAATGGACTATTTAAGATATACAGATGATTTTATAATCAAATTATGTAAGATATTCAATTTTGAAATAATAGGATTAAAAGAAATAGAATCAACACCAGCTACTAAAGTGTTTATGAATCAGATTATATCTAATGAGGGTATGCATCTGCGAAAAGATTTAAGAGGTCATTACACTCATCCAATAGGTTATATACTTAAAGCTAGAAAAAAATGAGAAATAAAGACGAATTTACATTTGGTATTTTTGGGGCTGGGATAGTCGGCATGGCTGCTAAACAGTATTTTAAAGATGCTAAAATTTACGATAAATTTAAAGATTTAGATAGTTTTGAAGAAACAGCAAAACAAGATGTTTTATTATTATGTTTACCAACTAAATTTGATATAGATAAAAATGAAACAGATCTGTCAGCATTTTATGAAACACTAGATAAAATACCTAAAGGTAGAATTATATTAGTTAAATCTACTGTGCCAATAGGAACATGTAATAAGCTTCAACAGAGATATAAGAATTTGATTATATTGCATAATCCAGAATTTCTAACAAAAGCTTATGCCTATGAAGATTATTCTTTCCCAGACAAGCAAATTATAGGAATGACTAAGAGTAATCAAAAGATATTAGCTAGAAGATTGATGGTTGATTTGCCTTATGGTCATAGGTTGATTACAACAGCTAAAACATCAGAGCTTCTTAAATACACTATGAATAATTTTTATGCTATGAAAGTAGCATTTGCTAATCAAATTTATGATTTAGCAAACCAATCTGATGCTTACTATGATGATATATTGAAAGGATTTATTTTTGACAAGAGAGCAAATCCAAACCATTTAGAAGTTAATCATAATGGATACAAAGGTTATGGTGGTATGTGTTTGCCAAAAGATGTTAAAGAGTTGATAAGATATGCAAGATCTAAAAGATGTGATTTAACAATCATGGAAACAGTTGATAAATATAACGATAATTTAGTTGATCAGAAGAATGTTAAAAATGTAACCTAATGAGAATATTAATAATAACAGACAAAGAGGGTAGTGCTATAGACAGGTTGTGTAATCCAGTCGTAAAGTTTAATCCACACTTAAAGATAAAGAAATTGGCTGTCCATCCTAAAAAATACACACCAGAAGATTTAAATAAAGTCAGAAGTTTAATAGATTGGGCTGATATTATAGACTTTGCATACTGGAAAACAGCTCTAGCACTATTAAAAGAGATACCAGAATTAAAAAACAAGAAAAAGATATTAGGTCATTTCAACGAACATTCTTTAGATGAAGATGACTGGTCGCAGTTTGATAGAATATATTGTTGCAACGAGTGGCAATGTAATAAATTACAAAAATATAATCCTAAGCTATTGAGATTATCTGTAGATCTTGATTTGTTTAAATTCCAAGAATATCCAAACATTGATAAAAAGATAATTGGTTATGTTGGTCGTGTTGGTAGCTGGAAAGGAATTAATGAAATACAGAAAGCTACTAAAGAATTAGGTTATGAATTTAGGATAGCTGGTAATATTGCATCAGCTCCTTATTGGGCTGATATGGATAAGTCTAATGTTAAATTCTATCCTGATTTAGATGATGAGGTGATGCCTGAATTTTTTGCATCTTTAACTGTATATTGTGCTAATTCTAAGGATGGTACTGAAAGTGGAACTATGCCCATTCTAGAAGCTATGGCTTGTGGTATTCCGGTATTAACTAGAAACATAGGCGTAGTAAGAGAAATTGGTGAGCATAGAAATAATATCTATATCAGGCAAGGCGAATATGATGATATAGAAGATTTAAAAAAATCATTAAAAGAATTGGTAGAAGATAAAAAGTTGAAATTAAAATTTAGAGATAATGGTAGGCGTGAGGTTAGGCGTAGATCATATTGGAAAAGAGCTAGAGAATTCAATAGATTTTATCATGATGTTTTATATCCAGACCAGCCATTAGTATCTATAATAATCCCAACATTCAATCGTGCAAGTACACTAGAAAAAACACTCGGGTATGTTAGAAATACAAATTATAAAAATATAGAAGTTATAGTTACAGATGATTGTTCTACTGATAACACAAAAGAAATGGTTGAAGATTTTAGAAGTAAAACTGAGATACCTATAAAATATATTAAGTCTGGGAGCGAAGATGTTTATGGTTTAGCACAAGCAAGAAATTTTGCTGCTGTAGAGGCGGTAGGTAAATATTTAGTTTTCTTAGATGATAGGTTGGGGATTGATGAATCTGCTATAACTGAATTTGTAAAGGCATTAGAGGCAAAAAATGGTGATGTCATATTTGGATGTAGGGAAGAATCTACAAAATATGTAGAAAACTTTTCTGCTATATCTAGAGAGAATTTCTTTAAAATAGGGATGTTTAATCACATGATGATAAATTATGGTGGGATGACTGAATATTATATGTCTAGGATATCTATGCATGGATTAATAGCTAAATTATTACCTCAAGCTAGATCTATACAGTTATTAAAGTCTAGTTCTAAATGGACTAAACAAGACGAAATAGCAAAAGCTAAATTCTTAATTGATAAGATTAATGAAACTTAATTTAGGAAGTGGGAAAAATCAGATAGATGGATATCTTAGTATTGATATTGCAGACTTTGGGAATAATATGGTTTGGGATGTTTCAAGAGGTTTGCCATTTGAAGATGATTCTATAGATGAAATATATTCATCCCATTTCTTTGAACATGTTGATGATCTTATTTGGTTAATGAATGAAGTCTGGCGTGTATTAAAATCAGATGGAGTTTGTAAATTTGTAGTGCCGCACATGGATAATCCTAGAGCTTTTGTGCCTAATCATAAACATTTTTTTAATGAAGAAAGCATAAGATTTTTTGGTAGGACTGATATACCAGAAATGAAGATATGGAAAATAACAGACCTAGACAAGAATAATCGCCCTGATTTGCATGTTGTTATGAAGCCATTAGGTAAAGAGAAACCTAAATATGAAAAGGAAAAATTGTACAGGTTAGAACTTGGATGTGGTAAGAATACTGCTAAAACATTTATAGGTATAGATATGCATCCGGAGTATGGAGATGTTAAAAGAGATTTATCAAAACAATGTATTCCATTTGGAGAAGGATCTGTGTCAAAGATAAGAGCTATGAGTTTCATAGAACATCTAGAAGATACAGAATCTATTATGAATGAGTGTTGGCGTGTTTTACACAAAGGCGGTATTTTAGAAATGAGTGTACCTGATTATCAATATGGTGCAGCTTATGCAGATCCAACTCATAAGAGTTTTTTTTCTCTTGGAACTTTCAAATACTTTACTAGAGAAAGACCAAGATATGCACAATATAATTTTAAAAGATGGAAGATTAATAAATTAAGTCTAAAAGAAGGAATTATTTATGCAGAACTCCAAAAAGAAGAAGCTTAGAATTTTCTCTTGTGCTTGGCATTTATCTCATCAGTATGATTTAACTAGCCTACCAAATACAGAATGGTATTATTTGCATAATTGGGTAAGAAAAGCATGGTCTGATCCATTAGTTGTAGAGCAAAGACCAAAGAGAGATAATGTTCATTTTGTTACTCATTTTGATCCTAAAAAATATGACTTAGCCATTATCCATTATGACCAACAATGTATAGATGAAAGCTATGGTAAGTCTAAATTATTTAGATGGATGTGTAGATTAACTAGAAATATACCTAGAATAATAATAAATCATGGAACTCCAAATTGGGCTGAACAGTATGATAAATTAGATATCATAGATAAGTCTAAAAAATTGCTAGGTGATATTCCTATGGTAGTTAATTCAAAAGAGGCAGCTAAAGATTGGGGGTGGGGTAATACTATTATTCATGCCATGAATCCAGATGAATGGTTTGCTGATATTCCTAAACAAGCTAGGGTATGTACTTATATCCCACCGGCAGGATGGGAAAACTATTACAATCGTATGCTAATGATTAAGGTCAGAGAAGAAATGAATAAAAGAGGTTTATTGCATTTGTGGTTCCAAGTAGATAGCAAACCTGTAGGTGATGAATATAAAAGATTGGTAGGTAGTTCATTGATTTATTTCAATCCTACTAGACATGCTCCAATGCCCAGAAGCAGAACAGAAGCTATGCTATCTAATTGTTGCATTGTAACTACAAAAACTCATGATGTTGATACATTTATAGAGCATGGAGTTAATGGTTATTTAGTAAATAATAACCCTTGGGAAGTCGTAGATTTGCTTGATAGATTAATAAACAAAGAATTTAAGAAAACTATTGAAATTGGCAAAAAGGGGCGTGAAACAGCTCTTAAATTGTTTAATTATGAGAGATACTATAGACAATGGAATGAGTTAATAGCTAAAACTCTTAAGGAATGGAAGGAAAAACATGGATAAAAAAGTAGCATTTATAACATTTGAGCAGATAGAAAACAAGAAATATAACACTCTTGGCAGTTCTAGAATTAGGGCTAATTGGGTGGCTCAATATTGGGATGAAGCAGAAGTGTATCAACCTGGCCAAAAATATGATGTTACCATATTCCAAAAAGCTTATTTCATGCAGTATATTAAAGATTATAAGGGATTAAAGATATTTGATTTATGTGATCCTGATTGGATGATAAATAGACCCATGGCAGAAGTAGAGAAAAATATAGATGGCTGGACTTGTCCAACAGAAGCTATAGCTAAATGGCTGCGAAACTTCTCAGATAAACCAGTTAAAGTTATACCTGATAGATTAGATCTAAAACAATTCTCTAGACAGAAGTATCATCAGGGGAAAGCTAAAACAGTTGTATGGTTTGGATACTCAAGTAATCAGGAAGTTTTATATGATATATTCCCTATCCTAAGAGAATTAAAATTAAATATTATAGTCATATCTGATAATCCTCAAGATATTGTAGCTCGAGGTCAAGATTTTGGAGTTAAGGTTTTGCATAGGATTTGGGATATAAATAGAGTAAATAAAGATATCTTAATGGGTGATATAGTAATAATGCCAGATGTTAATGATCTAGATATCCATCCCAGATATAAATATAAATCTGATAATAAAACTATTCATTCTTGGGCGTTAGGTATGCCGGTAGCGACTAGTCCAGATGAGTTAAGGAAGTTTATAGATGAAAAAGCTAGGCGTGAAGAATCAGAAAAAAGATTAGGTGAGATAATTAATTTTGATGTGAAAAAGTCAGTTGAAGATTATAAGAAGTTCATTGAAGAATTAAAGGTGATTAAAGGAGGAAATTAAATTGAAGGA
>SDBT01005361.1_pt1 | contig 21546 bp, 17 predicted proteins | sample 2277101 | NCBI WGS metagenome assembly SDBT01 (sample SAMN10404973, study PRJNA504765) | marine sediment metagenome | isolation source: marine sediment core GS10_PC15, 103 cmbsf | place: Arctic Ocean: Southern Knipovich Ridge | collected 2010
ATCGTGGCATCCACAATTGTGCCCATTGCCTCCTTCATCTCAACCATAGTGGCCATTTTGTTCTTTACAAGCAGCCTTTTCAGTTCCTTGGAGTGATATTTTTCTTTTTTCATAATGTCACAACAATACGTTGTAGTTGGATAATATGTATAATTATGACATTACACAAGCAGCAGTTATATGTCAAGTATAATCTTTGAAAGTACTGTAATATGCAGGCCTATATTGGTTTTGTTAACTTCAATATCATTACAGTACATACGTGCATTAAACATATAATTGGGAAGTTATTAATTGTTGGCCCCTTACCACTACCAGATTGGTTGAGGATATGGTTATAATTCTTAAAGAATACGGGGTGAAAAGGATCACCATTGCCGAAGGATCTGTGTACATCAAAGGCAAAGATCAACCTTTAAATACTAAGAAAATATTACAGATGTTAGGTTACCCTCTCTTAGCCCAGCGATACGGGGTAGAACTCATGGATATCCATGAGGAGCCCTTTAATGATGTAAATTTTGACGAAGCCTCCATCCAGATCTCAAGACCTGCTACGGAGGCAGATTTTTTCATCAATATGCCAGTATTGAAGACCCATAACCAGAGCATTCTTTCCCTTGGATTAAAGAATCTAAAGGGGTGTATATCTACCAAATCACGAAAATTTTCCCATAGCCCTGATAATCAATTAGATCACTATCTATCTTTATTTGTGGAAAAGATAAAGCCCTCATTAACCGTGCTTGATGGTATTTATGGGCTGGAAAGGGGCCCCTATCATGGCAGCATTGCCGTCCGCATGAATGTAATAGTTGCTTCTCGCGACTCCCTGGCCGCGGATATTGTTGGGACTAATTTAGCAGGCCTTGATCCGGCTGATATTCTACATATTAAAGAATATGCAGAAAGAAACGGTAGATCGCTCTCAGTGGAAGATCTTGATATTAAAGGGGCTACAATCCATGAGTTAACACATCCATTAAGGTGGGATAACATCTGGAGGGAGGACAATAGCGGTCCAAAAGTCTGGGACAAGCAGAGTATCAGGGGGATATATTTTCCCAAATACGATAAAACTCTCTGTACCGGTTGTTCCTATCTGTATAACCCAATGCTTCTTATGATCATGTCTGCCTATCAGGAAAAGCCCTTTGATAATATAGAGATCCTGACCGGTAAGTCCATGGAGTCCTCGGGCAATGCAGATAAAACAATGCTGGTCGGAAATTGCATGATAAAGGCCAACCGAAAGGATCCGAGGATAAAAGAGACGATTTTAGCCAAGGGATGCCCCCCGAGCTTTGAAGGGATTATAAAGGCATTTGAAAAGGTTGGCATCCATGTTGATATAGAGGGCTATCAGAAACTTCAGAAAACCCTTGTTGATAGATATCGGGGAAAAGAGGAATTTGATGAATGTTTCTTTTATTTAAGATAAGACATATTTGATTACCGTTTTACTCAAATTACCAAAGATGCATTCTATTCAAAACAACGCATCAATAATATTTGATTTTACTATTCATCAGAGATTATAGAATTGGGATAATTTTCCAAGCTCGTCAGTTTCTTCAAAATTTCTCCCAGAAGCTCTATCATTAATTTGATTATAAGACTTAACTTCCTAATAGTCATCTTTTAGTCGGTAATCGTGTGTTAATGCCCTCCATAGCTTTCTCATCCTTTGATTTTCTTGCAAGCCAAAAATCATACGCCTTCGATAACATCTCGAATATTATAGTGGAGTTGCAAACTACGACACCTTCCAATGTTTTATGATAGTTTGAAAAGACCCTTTTCCGCTTTAATATGATGTAACAATTGACCTCATTAAGTATATCTTAGCTATAGAATGTCTTGAATAATGCGGAACTGAATCATAAAAAAAATATTATTTGATTTTCTGATTGATTTTGTTATGAATATTATGAATTTTCTGTTAATGCTAAAATGCATTATCTTCTGTTGACAAATTTTTCTTAAATCTTGGAGGACATATGGACTGTATTAAAAAAATTAATGAGTTATGCTTCATTTTCGACGCATCCCACAACGGGATCATGGTTATTGATGAGACAGGAACCGTCGTTTTGTATAACCAGTCAGCCGGCAGAGTATTAAAAAGGGATCCAGGCCTGGTTATAGGAAAACATATCGATGAAGTTTCGCCCGAGGCCTGGCCCGATTTCAGACGAATTCTGCAAACAGGTATACCTCAGATAGGGCGGAAAGTTACTATTGGTGACTCTACGATCGTCGCCAATCGGAGTCCCATCAAATTCAATGGCAAGATTGTTGGAGTGCTGAGCATTTTTCAGGATAGTTTCGAATATGAAAAAATTATCACGGAACTGGAAGGGTACAAAAGAATTAACAAAGAACTTGATGCTATCATTAACTCATCTTACGACGGATTGTATGTGACTGATGGAAAGGCAAATACCCTCAGGGTAAATAAAGCTTACGAGCGTATTTCCGGACTAAAGGCTAAAGATGTAGTTGGTCATAACATGCATGAATTGGTGGAAAAAGGATTCTTTAACCAGTCCGTTACTCTCGAAGTATTAAAGACCAGAAAACCAGTTACCATAATGCAGGACATTCTGGGTGGGAAAAAAGCGATGGTCACAGGAAACCCAATCTTTAATGAAAATGGAACAGAAATTATACTTGTATTGACAAACGTGCGGGACATTACCGAACTGAATAACCTGCGAAAGCAAGTAGAGGATACTCGGCAGATTTCAGAACGGTACTTATCAGAGCTCAAGGCACTCAGAAGTCACAACTTCAAATATCAGAATTTTGTTATAAAAAGCGAAAAGATGAAAAATATACTCCACGCTGCCTTAAAGGTGGCAGAGGTTGATACGTCCATCCTTATCACCGGGGAGACGGGGGTTGGAAAGGGGCTGATAGCAAAAATCATCCACAACAATAGTCACCGAAGTGAAAAACCCTTTCTCAAAATAAATTGCAGCGCCATTCCTGAAACCCTGCTGGAGAGCGAACTCTTCGGATATAACCGGGGTGCCTTTACCGGGGCGAAAACAGATGGAAAGCCCGGATTATTCGAAGTTGCCGATGGTGGGACAATATTCCTTGATGAAATAAGTGAAATGCCTTTTCACCTCCAGGTTAAACTCCTGGATGTCTTGGAGGACAGGCAAGTAACCCGTCTCGGCAGTACGAAGCCTTACAATGTCGATGTCCGGATAATTGCTGCCACCAATATGGATCTTAAGAAAATGGTTGATCAAAAGAAATTTAGAGAAGATCTTTTCTTCCGCCTTATGGTTATCCCAATTCATATACCTCCCCTCAGAGAAAGAAAAGAAGATATATTCCCTTTAATCAACTTTTTTCTGGAAAAATTCAATAGGTCACTTAAAAAAAAGAAAATAATTCTGAGAGCCGCCTTGGATCTCATGATGCTATATAACTACCCAGGAAATATAAGAGAACTTCAAAATATCATCGAAAGATTGGTCGTCATGAGCGAATCAGATTTAATAGGCACGGAAAATATTCCCCTCTATCTAATAGACAAAGAAGCTGCTTACCAACTTCCTCAGAATTGTAAAATAACTTTGAACCTCAACAGATTTCTGAGGAACATCGAAGCCAACCTGATCAAAAACGCGATACAACAATATGGGACAACTTACAAGGCTGCAAAATATCTTGGCATTAATCAGTCGACAGTTGTTCGAAAAATGCAAAAATATAACATAAATAATTTTAATGCAGGATCGCATTAATTATATTTACTACTAATAAAACAAAAACAAAACTCCCCAAAAAATACTTAACTGCCTTAAAACCAACTTCTATTTAAAAGTAGTAAATTTCCTTACCTGAATGTCTAACATGTTGATTTAAAAGGTTTTTTTATCTTAGACTCGCCATTTTATTTTTACTATCTTGTGTGGATTATTGGCATGTTAGTTGCACATTTAAATTTTAGATTTCAAAGAACGCACTTTGTGTTTAGTGAACCTCTTGCATCCTTAAAAAGGTGGTACAATTAATTCTTTATATGACATAAGACCGTGGCTTAAGCTTTATCCAGATTGGATGCCACACGATTTGAAACTCAGCCCCACCACCGCTCTGGATCTTTTTCAGGCTTCAGCTACTCGGCGGCCTCATAATCCCGCAGTTTACTACTTCGATCAGGAAATAACATATAGGGAAATCGATCAGCACTCAGATAGTCTTGCCGCTGCCCTCTTAAAATTTGGGGTTGACAAAGGTGATCGTGTAGTTCTTATTCTTCAAAATATCCCACAGTTTCTCATAGCCCAATATGCAACTTGGAAGCTTGGAGCAATCGTTGTTCCTTTGAACCCTATGTTCAAGGAAAAGGAATTAATATATTATTTTAAGGACTCTGAAGCGAAAACCCTCATCATTCTTGACGAGGTTCTTAGTTCTTTGGATCGATCCTTTTTAAAGCAGACATCAATTGAAACCATTATCACGACCTCTTCTCTAGACATGCTGCCTCCTGGAATTGAGCCTCCTAAATTGTTAGAGGGAGTAAAAAAAATATCTCTTCCGGGCACTTTGGATCTGATGGAGTTGCTGCGTCGTTACCGCGGTAAGGGGGTAAAAGAACCGGGGCTATCTCCTGACGATGTAGCTTATTTAACCTACACTTCGGGAACAACAGGGCCTCCCAAAGGGGCTATGAATACACACGGAAATCTTGTATTCAATGCCCGAGTATATAAAGCAAGTGCACTAATGGATGAAAACGATGTGGTCCTGGGAGTTGCACCGCTATTCCATGTAACAGGCGAGATTGCCCACTTAGCTGTTGCAGCACTCAATAGTATCCCTGTCATCCTTTACTACAGGTTCGATGCAGGGGAAACATTACGGCTGGTGGAACGTTGGAGAGCAACAATGACAGTTGCCTCAATTACCGTATTCACAGCCTTGATGAATCATCCTGACATCAAAGCCCGGGATATTTCCTCTTTCAAAAAAGCCTATAGCGGAGGTGCGCCTATTTCATCGGCCATCGTAGAGCGATTTGAAAAACTTACAGGGCTTTATATATACAATGTTTATGGCATGACAGAGACAACCTCTCCTTCCCATATTACTCCTTTAGGAATGCGCTCCCCCGTTGACTCTGTTAGTGGCGCTCTTTCTGTTGGCGTGCCTATCCCCAACAGCATTGCGAAAATTGTGGATTTAGAGAAGGGGACCAATGAGCTTGCTCCCGGTGAAATCGGTGAAATAGTAGATAAAGGACCTATGGTGGTCCCTGGATACTGGCGAAAACCAGAAGAAACAGCCCATGCCATCCGGGATGGCTGGCTCTATACCGGGGATGTTGGTAAGATGGATAATGATGGTTGGTTTTATGTGATCGACCGGAAAAAGGACATGATCAACGTTTCTGGATACAAGGTCTGGCCGAGAGACATAGAGGACATTCTTTATAAACACCCGTCAGTTAGAGAAGTATCAGTTGTGGGAGTGCCCGACCCTTATAGAGGGGAAACTATTAAGGCATTTGTAGCTTTAAAAGAGGGAAAAGAGGGCTTAGTTTCGGCGGATGAACTCATTACCTTCTGCAAAGAAAGAATGGCCGCTTTCAAATATCCACGTCACATCGAATTTGTTGACGAAATTCCAAAGACATTAACCGGGAAATTCCTCCGTCGGGCGTTAAGGGATAAAGTTCAGGATAATACTACCCCAAAATAAAGATCTTGCATCATGAGTTTCTACTTTTCAAGCTGAGTAAGATCTTTTTGGGAAATTCCAGTAAAATTCAACATAATGTTAAAGGATTTCAGGCTTGATATTTTTGACATTTAGTGATTTAGTGATTTTAATTAAATAAAGATTAACATTTTTCATAAAGTAAGCCTGAATATTCAGAAAATTGAACCAAAAAAGTAAAAAATAGAACAATCTTTACTCCAACAAGGCATACCAAAATCGAAAAATGGTATGGCTATAATCCTCAAAAAAGGAGGTGAAATAACGAGCAACAGGGATAAGTAGATAGTAAACAAGGCAAGGGTGTTTTCATTTTTTGGAGATTTAATTAGTTTAAAAAGGGGGATATAATTATGGAAAAGAAAAAGAAAATTGGAAGAAGGGAATTTATCAAATCTGCAGGAGCAGTGGGGGTTGGCTTGGGCGCTGCAGGAATTTTAGGCGCTTCTGTCAAAGTCAGAAAGGCAACCGCTGCCCAAACACGCTCAATCCCTAAAACGCCAATTAAGATAGCAGCTATAAGTTTTTTAACTGGTGCCGCAGCTGCTCCCTTTGGCATCCCAGGGGATAATTCCTACAAACTTTGTGCCGACGAGATAAATAAAAAAGGTGGTATTTTGGGCAGAAAAATTGATATGAAAAGTTATGATGAGGCAGGCGGTGCTGATACTCAGGTTAAATTAGCTCGTAAATTGATTATGGAGGACAAAGTTGACGTCATTTTGGGCTACATTTCTTCAGGGAATTGTAAGGCAATCCTTCCCTTGAGCGATGAGTTAGGCGGTTTGATTATAGCCTACGACTGTGGCACCCATGTTTTAATGGAAGAAAGTCGTTCTCCATATAAAGTTCCAAAATTTGGCCTCGGTTTTCGAAGTTCTGCCCATCTTGGGATCGACAATATTGGCCTGGCTCTCTATATTAAACAATATTATTCTGGTGTCAAAAAAGTCGCGGCAATCAATCCTGACTATGCCTGGGGAAGGGATAGCTATCTCATATTTGAAACGGCCATAAAGAAACTGTTACCGGGAGTGAAGTTCGTTAAGAAGTTATGGCCCAAGCTATTTACCACAGATTATACTGCCCATATCAGTGCTCTCATAGGATCTGGCGCTGAACTTATCCATTCAGCCCTTTGGGGAGGCGATGCCGTTACTTTTACTAAACAGGCAATAGGAATGGGCCTGTTTAAAAAGGCACGCATGGCCTATTCTCGTGGGGAACCTTACCCGCAGGAAGTCGGCATGGATTACCCGGAAGGCCAGATCATCTGCTGTGCAGGGACTCATTATTTTATTTATCCTCCCAAGGAGAATTGGCCGCTTAATAAATGGTTTGTGGAGGAATTTCACAAACGATACAATAAATATCCCACCTATCCCTCTTACCATGCTTATCAGGCCATATATACCTATAAAGCCGCTGTAGAAAAGGCGGGGTCCCTGGTTGGTGGTTGGCCATCAAAGGAGGAGATAAGCAAGGCTGCGTCCGGACTGTCCATTGAGACACCTTCAGGCTATCTCACGATAGGGGAAGATCATAACGGTAAAGAGGATGTACTTATTGGAATCTCCAAAAAGGTTAAGGGATACTCATTCCCCATTTTGGATCCTGATCGGATGGCGATTTTTCCTGCTCACAAGGTTAATGCGCCTGTGGGAATAAGGACAGAGGATTGGATAAAAGGCTGGAAGGTTTAAGCATAAGTTGGTAGCCAGGATCTTTTTTTGGTTTCCTGGCTACCAAAACCAAGGTCTATTCTATGGAAAATTGGATTATCTACATCCTGAACGGGCTGTATTTTGCTTCATTCCTATTCCTCACTTCTCTTGGGTTAAGCATTATCTTGGGAGTCATGGGCATCTTGAACCTTGCTCATGGCTCCTTGTTTGCCATAGGTGCTTTTATGGCAGCCTGGATTATTGGTGCTTTTGGTGCCAATTCCCCAATCACTATATTCTTTGTCGGCCTCTTTGCTGCATTAGGAGTATCTGGCTTGATGGGCTTTATACTTGAAACATCTATCATTAGACCGTTGTATAAACGCGCCTTGGAATACCAGCTCCTGATCACCTATGGTGCGTTACTTGTGATCGAAGACCTAATTAAAATGACGTGGGGTGGTACGGCTTATTATGCCTCTAAACCATTCGATGTGATGGGCATTTTAAGCATTGGTAGCAATCAATATCCTTTCTATTTTCTGTTTGTTATGCTGATCGCTATTGTTGCTGGCCTTGGTGTCTGGCTGATTATGAGCAAGACTCGAATTGGAATAATGCTAAGAGCAATCTCCATGGACAGGGAAATGTCCATGGGAATGGGGATTCGGATCAGCAGGCTTAACACGTTAGCCTTCGGGCTGGGAGCAGCCTTAGCTGGTTTGGCTGGAGCTCTTATCGTGCCAACGACTCCAGCGCTTCTAGGTATTGGAATGGAACCCTTAATTATGGCATTCATTGTGGTCGTTTTGGGGGGTTTGGGGAGTCTCAAAGGTGCCCTGATCGGCTCACTCATTGTGGGAGAAACCAGGTCCATCGGTATCGTCTTTTTCCCCGAAATTGAACTGCCATTACTGTTTTTGATTGCTGTCATCATTTTAGTATTTAAACCTGAAGGGCTTTTTGGGAGATAAATGAATGGGCTTTAAAGATACGATTCTGAGACCGAAGTCTTTTGTCTATGCGGTGATCTTTATCATCTTGCTGTTTATGCCCGCTGTACTTCCTACTTACCATTTGATGCTTTTTGAGTCTGGCCTAACCTTTGCCATTATGTGTCTGGGTTTTAACTTACTCCTCCGTTATACCGGCCTTCTCTCTTTCGGTCATGGCGCCTTATTTGCTACGGGTGCTTACGCTGTTGGCATGATGGGCAAATATTTTCCTGATCTTTATCGAATAGAGCTCTTGATTCCGGTAGCCCTTCTGGCTTCACTGATTGTTTCGGCTATCTTCGGTTTTATTTGTGTTCGCCACACGCGAGTATTTTTCGCCATACTTGCCCTGGCAGTCTCCATGGTCTTGTACGCCCTGCTGGTCAAATTTTATAATATCACGGGAGGCAGTGATGGTATCCATATTGATTTGCCTATCATGTTTGGTAAATCATATGAGGGGATGAAAAGGTTTGAATTCCTTTCGGGTACTTTCTATTACTTGTTGTTATGCATCTTTGGTGCATGCACCATTATTATGTTGGGAATTGTTAACTCACCCTTTGGAAAGGCCCTTCAGTCCATCAGAGATAATGAGGTAAGGGCAGAGATGATAGGTATCCGGGTCCGAAGATATCGCTGGTATGCCTTTATCCTGTCCGGTCTATTTTGTGGAATGGGGGGGGCCCTCTGGAGCTTTGTAAATGGTCATATCACTCCAGAAACTGCAGAATGGGTTTTTTCCGGAGAGATTGTTTACATGACACTCCTTGGTGGTTTTATGGTCTTTGAGGGCCCTATTATTGGGGCTATCTTATTTACTTATCTGAAATTGTATGCTTTTAGTATCACGCAATACTGGATGTTTATTATTGGGGCTACACTTGTCGCCTTGGTTCTTCTTCTCCCGGAGGGTATTTCTGGAGGATTTGTTAAATTATTTGTCAAGCTTAGAAGGGGTGAATCTACTGGAGCCGCTTAATGTTAAATGTAAAGAATTTGATCAAAAATTTTGGAAGGGTCAGAATCATAAATCCCACAGATTTAGAGGTAAAGGAGGACGAGATTTTCTCCTTAGTCGGCCCTAATGGGGCAGGAAAAACCACGTTGGTCAATCTGATCAGTGGTCATATCTTGCCGACCTCTGGAAAAATAGAGTTTTTTGGTCATGATATAACATTTGCCCCAGCTTACAAACGGATTAAAATGGGGATTGCCCGAAATTTTCAGATTACCAATCTATTTGAGGATAGTACAGTCATGGACAATGTGAGGATTTGTCTCTTTTCTACATATGGAAAGATAAAAAAGGGTTTTTTACCTGCCAATCATTATAAGACAATCACCCAGGAAGCAGTAGATATTTTGGATATGTTTGGTATCGCAGATAAAAAGGATGTGTTGCCTCCGAGCCTTTCTGAGGGAGATAAAAAGATCCTGGATACTTCAATGGCTTTTGCATTGAAATCTAAATTGCTTTTGCTGGATGAACCCACCAGTGGTATCGCGACCGGAGATAAATATAAGGTCATGGATACTATTGTATCTGCCGTTAAGAAGAAAAAAATGGCCTGCATGATCATTGAACATGATATGGACATTGTCTCTGATTACACCGATAGGGTTTTGGTATTAAGTGAAGGGGAAATTATTGCAGATGGGAAACCGAAAGAGATCATGGAACAGGATAATGTTAAGGAAATCCTGTTTGGAGTAAGGACTTAATATGTTTCTAAAAATCGAAAATCTCGAATGCCGCATCGCCTCCACTAATATCTTGCGGGCATGTTCTCTTGAGGTGGGTAAAGGGGAGATTGTCTGCCTTATTGGCCGAAATGGTGCTGGAAAAAGCTCTATTTTGAAGAATGTCATCGGTCTGTATCCTTCCCGAACAGGAAAGATCATCTTTAATAGTAAGGATATTACAAATGTGCCATCACATGAGCGGGTGATGGCAGGGATAGCTTATGCACCCGAGGATTCAAGGCTCTTTCCAGAGCTCACCGTTGAACAAAACATCCAGCTTGGTTTATGGATCACAAGCAAAACCGAACGGTCCGGGTCCTTTGACCTTGAAAAGGCATTTCACATTTTTCCTGCTATAAAAAAACTGATAAAAAGACAGGCTGGCACCTTGAGCGGCGGCGAAAAAAAGATGGTTTCTATTTCAAGGGCCTTAGCGCTGAGTCCTTCTTTGGCACTTTTTGATGAATCCTTTGAGGGTTTGGCTCCCTTGGCTGTCAAGGACTTCAGTGGAGCTATGAAGAGCATCAGGGATGATCTCGGAGTCTCCATCCTGTTAGCTGAATCTAATATCCGTAATGCTTCTTTAGTATCCGAAAGGTCTTATATCATTGATAGAGGGGAAATAATATTTGAAGGTCATCCTTCAGAGATCCTTGAAGATGAGCAACTTCTTAAACTGGTAGGTAAGTAATTTCGGGCTCTGAAACTCCATCCTGTCCCTCGTTTGTCTCCGGATGGATACCAAATAGTCACTTTGAGGACTGTTGGAAAAGGAAAGGAGTGTGCAATGAATAGGATAACACTCTTCAGGACGACTCCACGGATCGTCATGGGACCAGGTGCAATAGGCAAGATCGCACAAGAGGTTCATGAACTGAGGGCGGAGAAAGTCCTATTCGTGACCGATAAGGGAATAATTGAGGCCGGATTGATCAAATTAGCTCAAGATGTCCTCGAAAAATCCGAAATCAAGTACGCAGTTTTTGATGCTGTTGAACCAGACCCAAAATATGAAATCGTTGCAGGCTGTGTTGATATAATTCGCAGTGAAAAAGTCGATCTTGTTATTGGGTTTGGGGGAGGCAGCCCTATTGATATAGCCAAATCCGCTGCGATTATGGCCACCAATGAAGGTTTGATTTCTGAATATTTTGGCATCGACCTGATTCCAAAGCCAGGATTGTCCACCATCATGGTGCCCACCACAGCAGGAACTGGTAGCGAGGTAACCCCTATCGCCATCCTTTCTGATGAAGAGGAAAAGCTAAAAAAAGGGATCGTCAGCCCTTATCTTTTCCCTTCCGTAGCCATCTTAGATCCCGAGCTAACCCTTGGCCTTCCACCTAATATTACCGCTTCGACAGGTATGGATGCCTTAATCCATGCTATCGAGGCCTATACCTCGGTTAATGCAACAGGTATAACCGATATCTTGGCCTTCCGTGCTATTGAATTATTATATCACAATATTCGCACCGCCTATGCCAATGGAAACAATCTACAGGCACGTTCATCCATGATGGAGGGCAGTCTCCTGGCTGGGATGGCCTTTGCCAACGCCGGAGTAACAGCAGTTCATGCCTTTGCCTATCCTATCGGTGCTGAATTCCATATCCCCCATGGGATAGCAAACACATTGATGCTTCCACATATTATGCGTTTTAATCTTTTAGGAAATATCTCCAAGTTCGCCCAGATTGCCCGTGCCTTTGGCCTCCCAGCAGAAGGCCTCGATAAGTTAAGGATTGCAGAGATTGGTGTTGAAGCTATTGAACGATTAGCCGAAGACCTCCGGGTCCCCAGGCACTTAGCTGAGTTTGGGGTTGAGGAGAATGATATATCTGGGCTGTCTGAGGGAGCGATGAAGGTAACCCGGCTTTTAGCTAATAACCCACGGATGATCAATCTTGAAGATGCAAAGGAAATTTACAAGAGGGCCCTCTAAATTTAGTCCTTTTAATTAACAAATACTTTTTTTAAGTAGGGAAAACTATGAAGGGTTTTTTTAATCGAATCTTAAGAATTAATGTTTCTGATCATAGCTATCATATAGACCCCATTGACGACTCTATCCTGGAGAAGTGCTTAGGCGGTAAGGGTCTCTCCACCTACCTTCTATTGAAACTCAACCCACCCCGCGTTGACCCGCTTAGTCCTGAAAATAATCTTATTCTGGCTACCGGGCCCGTGTCTGGAACCTTCATATGGGGTTCCTGTCGGTACGGCATTTTTACAAAATCACCTCAAACCGGTTTTTATTCTGAATCGTATTCTGGTGGAACAGTTGCCGAATATATGACCAAAACAGGCTATGATGCAATCATTATCCAAGGTGCCTCTGATAAACCAGTTTGGCTTGATATCTCTGAAAACGATGTAAGGTTTAATAATGCCCGCGATATATGGGGCTTAGATACATATCAAACCGAAGATAGGGTTAAACAACTTTTGGTCAAAGCTCATCCCAAACATCCTAAGTCTGGTGTTATTGTTATTGGCCCGGCTGGAGAAAATGGAGTCGTCTTCTCTGTAGTAGAAAATGATTACTGGCGCTCCGCTGGTCGGACGGGGGTGGGTGCGGTTATGGGCTCAAAGAATATCAAGGCAATAGCTTTTTGGGGTTCCCGAGAAAAAGAGCTTGCAGATAAGAAAATAGTCACCGAGTTTGCCCGGAAGATCACGCGTAGAGGAAAGAATGATGCAGGTGTTAATGCCTACAAGAGTATGGGAACGCCTATGCTGGTTAAGATCGTAAACAAAGCCGGGGCCTTTCCAACCCGTTACTGGCAAAAGGGCTCTTTTGAGAACTGGGAAAGAATCAGCGCCGATGCCCTCCATGAACAGTGCCAGGTTAAACCCCATGCTTGTCTTAAATGTTTTATAGCATGCGGAAGATTAAGTACGGTCAAAGAGGGGAGACATGCAGGCCTGAGGATTGAAGGTCCGGAATATGAGACTATTTATTCCTTTGGAGGCCTGTGCGAGATCGATAGTATACAAGAAATCATGTACCTCAACGACATCTGCGACCGGCTTGGCATGGATACTATCTCGGCAGGTAACTTAGTTGCCTTTACCATAGAGGCTGCTAAACAGGGAAAGATTCAATTGAAGATCGATTACGGTGATGTAGATGCTATTGCCAAACTTCTGGAAGATATCGCCTTCAGGAGAGGTATAGGTGATATCCTGGCCAGGGGAATACAAAAGACTGCCCTGGAATGGGCAATGGAAAACCAGGCTATTCATGTCAAGGGTCTTGAGCCAGCCGGTTATGATCCCAGGGTATTAAAAGGGATGGGTTTGGCCTATGGGATTTCCGATCGGGGTGCCTGCCATCTGAGGGCTACCTTTTACAAACCGGAATTGTCCGGAATGGTCGATCCGGATCAAATCCAAGGCAAAGCTGCCATCTTTACAGAGTGGGAAGACCGATTAACTCTATTTGATGCCCTTATCTTATGCAGATTTTACCGTGACCTCTATCAATGGGAGGAACTGGCCACTATTATTGAGGGCACAACGGGCCTGAGGCTCACGAAGGAGGATATGTGTTCCATAGCCTCATCCATCACCGATAATACTCGCAGGTTCAATTTACGTGAGGGTCTGACAACAAAAGACGATCATTTACCTTCCCGCTTTCATAACGAGGCCTTGGAATCGGGCAAGGTGATTACTCGGGAGCAGATGAGTCAATTGCTGGAGGAATACTATCAGGCTCGAGGATGGGATGAGATGGGAATTCCACCAGGTAATTAAAAAAATAACAAGAGTCAAAAGATTAGTTACGTTAAAAAGTTGAGGCGCAATGGTTTCTTCGGCCAAATAGTAACGGTTCACCAATCTATCCGGCAATGCCAATCTCCTCCCCCCGGGCCGTAGGCAAGGCCATATCTATTTGCTGAGAGGGAGTGGCCAAATACTTGGGGTTTAACTGGCCCTACCAAGATTCCCAGAGGTTTTGTGAAACCTCAAATATTGGGCCACTGCAAAGCCCAGTGTTCCGCTAAAAATAGGCGGAACATCATGCGTGAGGAAGTAATTTTAGATAAGCTCCAAAAGAACTTGCTTATTAAAACGAAAAACTCTAGCATGGTTGTGCCCAAGGTTTGTTGGCAGCTTTTCAAGGTATATCCGGCATGGAGGATGAAAATGTATTTAGGTATGCCGGTGGGCTGGCTGGAGGTATAGGCATTTCGGTAAGGGGACATATGGTGCCTTGGCCGGTTTTATAGGTGATATGGTCCAGTAGAATTCAAGGAGTCTGAGAGAGACGGAGATCATGACAAAAAATGTCCACAGGTGGTGGGGAAGGCTGGCGGTGAAAAAAAAGCAATTAATGAAAGGGGGTGTATCGAAGAAAGAAAATCTTAAGATTTTTTTACGAGAGGAAAAGGTTAACTTTTGCGAATGGGATTCTTAAGAAAAAGGAGGTTTAAGATGAAAAAGATGACAGGAATACTATGGGTTGCTTTGTCTTTGGTCTTTATTTTAAGCGCTGCGGGTAGTCCAGCTGACCTCCCAAAGGTAATCAAAATCGGAGGACAAGGGGTCACCTCTGGGGCGCACGCCGATTATGGACGGCAGATGATCATGGGGTCTACATTGGCCATTGATGAGATAAATGCAGCCGGTGGGATATTGGGAAGCAAACTGGAGATGAAGTTCATGGATTCAGAGTTAAAGCCGGCAGTGGCCGTTAAGAATGCCAGGTATATGGTACAGGAATGGGGTGCACACCTGCTCTTTGGAGTGGACTCCAGCGGTGTCTGCATGGCGGTCGGTTCCGTTCTGCCTGAGCTTGACCGGATTCATATCTTCGTTCACGCGGCAACGGAAAAGCTGACCGAAAAGCTGGTTTACGAAAAGGGAATCAAAAATATTTTCAGGATAAGCGTCCCCACATACCAAGACAGCATTCTGGCAGCTATGATTTTCAAGGATTTCCCGGAGATTAAGAGATGGGCCGGTATCAACTGCGATTATGAGTACGGGAGGACCTGCTGGACCCTGTTTAAATCCACCTTGAAAAAGTATCGCCCGGATGTGGAGTTTGTGGCTGAGGCCTGGGCGCCCTTCTGGACAACGGATTTTTCGCCCCACATCTCTGCGGTAATGGCTAAAAAACCTGACGCTATCTTTGCAACGCCATGGGCAGGTGAAGCGGTAATGTTGCAGAGGCAGGCCTTGCTCTTTGGGGTTTTCGATCAGATTCAGGTATGGTGGCAGGCCATGGGCGGCTCCGTAGATGCATTGGAGGGAGTGGCAAGGGAGGTCAAAGGGAATAAATTCAAGGGGAAGCTTTGGGCCACTGCCCGGTATATCCATAATTGGCCCGATACCCCTGAAAACAAGGCCTTCGTTGAAAGCTTCCGCAAAAGATGGGCCAGGTACCCCAACTATTCGGCGGAGACTTCCTACTCTGCCATCTATGTGTTCAAGGCCGCCATCGAGAAGACAAAAAGCCTGGAAACGGCAAAGCTGATCAAGGCCATAGAAGGAATGAGGATTAAATGCCCCGGTGGTGAGAGATACTTCAGGCCTGAGGATCATCAGGCCGTCTATACGGTCCCAGCAGGCAGAGTCATTCACGATCCGGCTTACCCCTTACCCATATTGGGAGATCTTAGGGTGATTCCTGCCGAAGACTACTATCGCAAACCGCCCTTCCCACCCATTAAGTAAAAGGGTTGAGAGGAGAGCCAATAATAACTGGCTCTTCCCTCAAAATAGCACCCCCACCCTGCCCTCCCCCTTCAAGGGGAAGGGCAGGGTGGGGGTGAAAGGAAAACAATGGAAACTCTCGCTTTTCAGGGGTTAATCGGATTGAGTTTGGCAATGTATCTATGGCTTATCGCCGCTGGGTTAACCATTGTATTTGGCGTCCTGGGAATCCTGAATTTTGCCCACGGCAGCCTATTCATGCTCGGCGCCTATTTCGCCTTTACTTTCTACGGGCTTTTGGGGATCAATTTTTGGCTCTCCATGCTATTAAGCCTTCTCGGGGTCGCCTTGGTAGGCCTGATCATGGAACGGTTTTTCCTCCGGTATATCTATCATTTGGACGTCGCTTATCAGCTTCTCCTGACCTTCGGCTTCATCCTCATCTTCGACGATGCCGTGAAGATGATATGGGGGGGCGTATTTATGATCCCCCCTATGCCTGACTTCTTCACTGGCGCCGTCCTCATCTTCGGCAGGCCTTTTCCCATCTATAATCTCTTTATTATTAGTACAGGGATAGTCGTTGCAATCGGGCTATGGCTCATTTTAGAAAGGACTTGGTGGGGACGGATCATTCGGGCCTCAGCCTCGGATAGGGAGATGGCCAGTGCCATAGGGGTTAATATCCCAATTCTGTTTACAACTGTCTTTATGTTGGGGGCGGCTTTGGCAGCCCTCGGGGGTGCCCTGAGTACACCTGTCCGCGTAGTGGCTCCCGGGATAGGAGGAGCCATTATTATTCAGGCCTTTGTGGTGACGGTAATCGGAGGGCTGGGAAATCTAAAAGGGGCCTTTGTTGGGGCAATCATTGTCGGGGTATTGACCGCTTATGGCATCCTGCTTTTCCCAATATTTGAGCTGTTCATCATCTTTGTGGTGATGGCAGCAGTCTTACTCCTGAAACCAGAGGGATTATTCGGTGGGTAAACCCCGTAAGAAGGACGGGGCTTTAAATCCTGCCCTTAATAATGAATTGAAATTTTATCTATAGCATCCCAGCTACAAATGGTGGAGCTTTTTAACGGGGTAAATCGATGATTAAGCACAAAGGTTTTTCCATCACCACTCTTCTTCTTTTGGCACTGATCGTCTTCTTATTTTTCCTTCCTCAACTTGCCGGAAAATACGTCATGTACATGACGATGCATATCTTAATCCTTTCCGTATTTGCCCTGGGATTCAACCTCCTTTTGGGATATACGGGCTTGCTCTCCTTTGGTCAGGCAGGCTTTTACGCATGTGGGGCATATGGTTGTGCCAAGCTCCTTTTAGTGATACCATCTCTGCTGCCGGGCATTATTTGCGGGATCCTATCCGCTGGGGTAATGGCCCTGATCCTGGGGTTCCTCTGCATCCGCCATACCCGCATCTATTTTGCCATGCTCACCCTCTGCTTTGGGATGATGATCTACTCCCTCGCTTGGAAATGGCGCTCCGTGACCGGCGGAGATGATGGCTTGATTGGTATACCAAGGGCCCCCCTGGGAATACCAGGCATCCTAAGCATTGATATGAGTTCGATGGGAAATTACTACTACTTCGTATTAATCGTCTGCCTTGTCGCCATGGGCCTTCTTTACAGAATCGTCAATTCCCCGTTCGGGTTGACACTACAGGGCATTCGCGATAGTGAAAGCCGAATTGCCTTTACCGGTATTTCCGTTAAGAATTATCGGCTCATCGCCTTTACCATTGCTGGACTGTATGCCGGCTTGGCCGGGGCCCTTATTCCTCCTTTAGAGAACACTGTAACTCCACCCCTGGCCCACTGGACGCATTCCGCTGAACCCATCATGGCAACCCTTCTCGGCGGCATCCATACCTTTTCTGGTCCTATAGTAGGAGCATTTGTCTTCTATGTGATTAAGGACATCATTGTCCGGTTCACCGAGTACTGGCTTATCTGGCTTGGTGCAATCGTGGTGGCACTGGTAATGGGCCTTCCAGGCGGTGTAGTCAGTATCTTTGAAAAGAGGCTCATCCCATGGATCCGTTTGCGGTTTGCTGAAAGGAGTCCTCGATGACCGAGCTATTGAGAACTGAGGACCTAAGCAAGGCCTTTGGCCATTTTACAGCTGTCGATAGCGTAAACATCCATTTCACCACGGATGCGCTCACCTCGATTATCGGCCCCAATGGTGCCGGTAAAACTACCCTTATCAACCTATTGACCGGTAGTCTCCCCATGGATTCAGGGAGGATCTTCTTCAAGGGTGAAGAGATTACCAAAATGCCAACCAATGAAAGGGTTAAAAGAGGAATAGGCCGTTCCTTCCAGATCATGAATATCTTTCCCATGCTAAAGGTGTTCCAGAATATCCAGATTCCCGTCCTATCCCTCTTAAATAAGAGCCTCAAATTCTTCTCTCGACTTGATGCACATGGAGAGGTCATAAATGAGGTTGAAAGGATATCAAAAGAAGTGGGGTTGTGGGATAAGAGGGAGTTGCTGGCCGGTGAATTGTCCCATGGAGACCAAAGGCTGTTGGAGATGGGCATAGCTATGGCCTCGCAACCCGAGCTCTGCTTCCTGGATGAACCAACCTCTGGGATGAATCCAGGTGAACGTGTGAAAATCCTGGAAAACATCAGGAGGCTCTCCAAGGAGAAGCGAACAACCTTCATAATCGTGGAGCACGATATGGATGTGGTTTTTAGTCTTTCCGATCGCATCGTCGTGATGCACAGGGGCAGGGTTATAGCGGATGGAAGACCGGATGAAATCAAGGAAAATCAAAACGTCAAAGAGGTCTATCTTGGGGAAGAATTGGAGGAAGAAATAATATGATCTTAGAGATAAACAATATCGATACATATTACGGCCAAAGCCATGTCCTTCAAGGGATTTCCCTGAGCATTGAAGAAGGGGAGGTCGTAGCCCTTTTGGGTAGAAATGGGGTTGGCAAAACCACGACCCTAAGGAGTATCATGGGGTTAACCCCACCCAGAAAGGGAAGTATTAATTTTCAAGGGGAGGAGATAGCCGGTAAATATCCCTTTGAAATCGCCCGTCTCGGAATCGGATACGTCCCGGATGACCGCCGAATCTTTCCCGATATGACCACAGAAGAAAACCTCTTGCTGGGACGCCACCTGAGCAAAAGAGGGAATGGAGGTTGGTCGGTTGAAAGAGTATACAATCTTTTTCCGACCTTGAAAGATCTTAGGTCCCGTAAGGGTGGGTTTTTGAGCGGTGGTGAACAGAAGATGCTGGCCATAGGCAGGGCCCTGATGACCAATCCCGCCTTAGCTCTAATTGACGAACCTTCAGAGGGCTTAGGCCCACTAGTTGTGTCAGCACTATCCAAGACCATACGAGAGATAAGGGATACCGGGGTAACGGTGTTTTTGGCCGACCAAAATGTGCGCTTCTGCCGAAAAATTTCTGATAGGGGCTATATAATAGAGAAAGGAACCATTCAATATCATGATGAGATGAAAAACATATTGGAAAACGAGGAGATAGTGAAAAGGTATCTTACGGTCTAAAAGTCAAAATTTTCATGGAGGTAATTATGGTTTCGTCAGAATCCTCTGAAAATCCTCAATACTATGCAAAAGAGATTGAGACTATGGACCGGGAGAGATTGGCAACCCTACAGCTCGATAGATTAGAATGGCAGGTAAAGCGATGCTATGAATCTTCAGAGTTTTATCGGGAGCGGTTTGATAGGGTTGGCCTGAAGCCAGAGGATATTAGCTCCCTCGATGATGTCCTCAACATTCCTCCGGTTACCAAACAGGAGCTCAGAGACGAGCAGCTATCCCACCCCCCTTTTGGCCGATATGTAGTCGCCCCCCAAAAGGATTGGAGAGAACTTCATCCATCCACAGGGACAACTGGTGTCCCTGTGAATACGATCTGGACAGAAAAGGATGTAGAGAACATTACCCAGTGGACAATTAGAACCCTTTGGAACTTCGGCACCCGTCCCGGAGATATCGTCCAAAATGGTTTTAGCTATGGTCTGTGGGTAGCTGGTATGTCCTGCCATTATGCGGCTAAGGCCATGGGGTGCTTCGTTTTGCCGATAGGGGCCTCGATGGCCGAGAGGCAGGTCGATTATCTGGTTGATCCAGGCTCCACTGTATTGCTATCTACCCCTTCCTTTGCCCTTTATATTGCTGAAAGGATGAACCAGAGGGGTATAGATCCATCGGATATATCTTTAAAAAGAGGTTGTTTTGGAGGTGAGGCAGGGGCTGAGATACCACCTACCAGAAAAAAGATCGAGACCAGGTTGGGAATAGAAGCCTATGATTATTATGGGCTGGCAGAGATCGGTCCCACCTGCGCCTCAGAGTGTGAAGAGAAGGTGGGAATCCATTGGGTCGAAGATCATCTGCTTGTTGAGATAGTAAATCCTGATACAAACAAGAGGTGTAATCCTGGAGAGACAGGGGTATTGGTTCTCACCCACTTGACCAAAGAGGCTGTACCAATGCTTCGCTATTGGACCGATGATCTGGCTCGTTTAACTGCTGAGAAGTGCGCCTGTGGTCGCACCCATGCAAGATCAGAAGGAGGAATTCTGGGCAGGGCAGATGATATGATTATTTATAAGGGAGCCAATTTTTATCCTGTTCAAGTGGAAAAGGTAATAAGGAGCTTTGAGGAATTGGGTGATGAGTTCAGGATAAGGTTGTCCACAGATGAAAAGACTGGGATCGATGTCATTACGGTTATAGCAGAATATAAGACTAAAGAGGTAGATAACAAGGAGTTCAAAAATAAGGTGAAGCGGGCCTTTCAGGAGGAATTGGAGGTAACCCCGGGGCTGGAGCTGGTAGAGTTTGATACCTTGGAAAGGACAACGTTTAAGGCAAAGAGGGTTGAGGACAAAAGGGTAAAGGCCTCTTAAGTCAATCACGCCAAGGTTGTCTTGTCTATAAGAAAATCCTTATAAAGATGAATAGATCGGTTGGTGCCGTTAAAAGGTGTGTTGAAAGGATAGGGATTATGCCAGAAAAAACTTTCAGAGAGGGGTTATTGAAAAGGAAGAGCTGCAGGGATGTCAAACACTATAAGCGCCGTAAAAGGTGGTTAACATAAGACTACGTCTTCTTCTTGGCTATTCTTCATCGCTCTTCCTCTCTTATCTCCCGTCTCAATAGCTTTCCCACCTTGGATTCTGGAAATATATCTCTAAACCTTACACATTGGGGAACCTTATAAGGAGCCTTCCCCTGCACCATTTGGTCAACTCAGATCCATCTACACCTCTTAATATCACATCTCGGAAACAGGGCCAGCGCCTATTTGGTGTGAACAATTACATATAACATAGTCGCTTAAAACAAACTTGACTTTCTACCTTCATTAAAATAGCATTTTTTACGGAGGTAGATAATGTTAGAGATTAAGAACCTCATGGTTTTTTATGAGAATGCTATAGCAATCAATAATGTTAACATGAGATGTAAGAAAGGTGTAGTCACAGGGGCCTTTGGCGCTAATAGCGCAGGGAAGTCTACCCTGATGTATACCATTTCTGGAATAATCCTGGACATAAAGAAGAAAGAAGAAATGAGAGGTGGAGAGCGAATCACCGTACTCGGAAGCATTACCTATGATGGGCTGGACATCATCAATATGAAGCCCAGCGAAAGGGCCAGGAAAGGCATTATCCTCTGTCCAGAGAGACGCAGGATCTTTCCTGAGAGCAGTG